>QWCO01000271.1_pt1 | contig 36715 bp, 34 predicted proteins | sample 1972611 | NCBI WGS metagenome assembly QWCO01 (sample SAMN09866706, study PRJNA288562) | Human oral metagenome isolate term1_saliva, whole genome shotgun sequencing... | reverse complement strand
TAAGGGCGAAGGTCTTACATTCTACGGCTCAGAAGAAGCTATTATCGCTTACAATGAGAAGAAGTGTGACCTCCACTCACAGGTAAAGGTAATCGTTGATGACCTCGTTGATGGTAAACTCCAGAAGCGTATGGTTGAGACATCAGTTGGTCGTGTAATTGTTAATCAGATTATCCCAACTGAGATTGGATTCTTCAATGGTATTATCTCTAAGAAATCACTTCGTGGTCTTATCGCTGATGTTATTAAGGCAGTTGGTATGGCTCGTGCTTGTGAGTTCCTTGATGGTATTAAGAACCTCGGTTATCGTATGGCCTACGTTGCCGGTCTTTCCTTCAATCTCGATGATATCATCGTTCCTGTTGAGAAGACAGATATCGTAGGTAAGGGTCAGAGTGAGGTCGACCAAGTGAAGGCTAATTACGAAATGGGTTTCATCACAGATAAGGAGCGTTATAATCAGGTGATTGATGCGTGGACACACGTAAACAATAACCTTAAGCAGGCCGTTATGAAACACATGACAGAGGCTGACCAGGGTTTCAATGCTGTATATATGATGCTTGACTCTGGTGCCCGTGGTTCTGCTGACCAGATTGCACAGCTTGCTGGTATGCGTGGTCTTATGGCTAAGCCACAGAAGGCAGGCGCTGAAGGTGCTCAGATTATTGAGAACCCAATTATCTCTAACTTTAAGGAGGGTATGTCTGTGTTGGAGTACTTTATTGCTTCTCACGGTGCTCGTAAAGGTCTTGCTGATACGGCTATGAAGACTGCCGATGCAGGATACTTGACACGTCGTCTTGTTGACGTTTCTCATGATGTTATCATCAATGAGGAGGACTGTGGTTCACTTCGTGGTCTTGAGTGTCGTGCCTTAAAGAATGGTGATGAAACGATTGCAAGCCTCTATGAGCGTATCTTAGGACGTGTGTCTGTTCATGATGTTATCAACCCTACTACAGGTGAGATTTTGGTTGCTGCTGGTGAAGAAATCACAGAATCAAAGGCCAAGGCTATTGAGGAGTCTCCAATCGAGATGGTTGAGATTCGTTCTGTACTCACTTGTGAGAGTAAGAAGGGTGTTTGTAAGAAGTGTTACGGACGTAACCTTGCTACAGCCCGTATGGTACAGATGGGTGAGGCTGTCGGTGTCATCGCTGCACAGGCTATTGGTGAGCCAGGTACACAGCTTACGCTTCGTACGTTCCACGCTGGTGGTGTGGCTGGTAATGCTGCAGCAAATGCAACTATCACAGCTAAGAATGATGCTAAGATTGAGTTCGACGAGCTTCGTGTCGTACCATTCGTTGACGATGAAGACAAGGAGTGTCAAATGGTCGTAAGCCGTTTGGCTGAAATTCGCTTCGTTGATCCAACTACAGGTATTGTCATGCTTACAGATAATGTTCCTTATGGTAGTTCTCTGTACTTCAAGTCTGGTGATACTGTTAAGAAGGGTGATTTGATTTGTAAGTGGGACCCATTCAATGCCGTCATCGTAAGTGAGTATGCTGGTATTCTCCGTCTACACGACGTGATAGAAGGTGTTACCTATAAGGCAGAGACTGATGATGCAACAGGTCTTACTGAGCGTATCATTATTGATTCACGTGATAAGACAAAACTTCCTACAGTTGACATTGTTAAGGTTGGTGCTAAGAAGGGTGCTGATGGACAGTATGCTGCATCTGATATCCTCGGAACATACAACCTTCCTGTAGGTGGTCACTTGGAGCAGATACTTCTCGATGGTGCTGAGATTAAGACGGGTATGACACTCGTTAAGATTCCACGTTCTGTTGGTGGTGCTGGTGATATCACTGGTGGTCTTCCACGTGTAACTGAGCTCTTTGAGGCTCGTAACCCATCTAATCCTGCTGTTGTATCTGAGATTGATGGTGAGATTACTATGGGCAAGGTGAAACGTGGTAACCGTGAGATTATCGTTACTTCTAAGACAGGTGAGCAGCGTAAGTATCTCGTAAGCTTGTCTAAGCAGATTCTTGTACAGGAACATGATGCTGTTCGTGCTGGTACACCATTGTCTGATGGTATTATCACCCCAGCTGATATCTTGTCTATCATGGGTCCTACCGCCGTTCAGGAGTACATCGTTAATGAGGTTCAGGACGTATACCGTCTTCAGGGTGTGAAGATCAATGATAAGCATTTTGAGATTATCGTTCGACAGATGATGCGTAAGGTACGTATTGATGACCCAGGAGATACTACATTCCTTGAGCAAGAGCTTATCGATAAGCTCGACTTTGCAGAAGAGAATGACCGTATCTGGGGTAAGAAGGTTGTTACCGATCCAGGTGATTCTGAGAACTGCTATAAGGGTCAGATTCTCTCTGTACGTAAGTTGCGTGATGAGAACTCAAGTCTTAAGCGCCGCGACCTCAAGCTCGTTCAGGTGCGTGATGCTGTTCAGGCTACTGCTACCCAGATACTCCAGGGTATCACACGTGCTGCTCTTGGAACGAAGAGCTTCATGAGTGCTGCTTCCTTCCAGGAGACAACTAAGGTTCTTAATGAAGCTGCTCTCCGTGGTAAGAGTGATAATCTTGAGGGTATGAAGGAGAACGTTATCTGCGGTCACCTTATCCCTGCAGGTACTGGCCTCCGTCAGTGGCAGAAGATTATCGTTGGTTCTCAGGAGGAGCATGAGCGCATGGAGGCAAACAAGAAGAATGTTCTTGATTTCTCTAAGCAAGAAGCAGAGGCTACGCAGGAGTAATCCTTAGCCTTTCATACATAGATAATAAGGGATTTGCAGTCTATTCTGCAGATCCCTTTTTTAGTTTTTATATATAGGCTAACGTTGTATAATGCGCATAAGCAAAAGCGTAATGTGTAGTTTAATCATTATGTGATTAGTAGTTACTCCTTATTTGTGTCCTCTCTATTACCATGTGTATATGAGGTAAAAAGTTTTCTTATTACATTTGGGCAAATGATAATAATGTATTATCTTTGCATTAGTAATAAAGTATTATCTAAATCTTTTAATTAAAATGGACAATAACAATCAGAATCAAGAGGGTCAGCAGTTACAGATTGATCTCTCACCAGAAATCGCTAAAGGTGTTTATACAAATTTCCAGATAATTTCTCATTCAAGTTCAGAGTTTGTACTTGATTTTGCTACACTTCTTCCAGGTGTACCAAAGGCAACTGTTACAAGTCGTGTTATCATAGCTCCAGAACATGCATTGCGTCTTCTTGCAGCTTTGCAGGACAATGTTGTTCGCTATGAGAAAGAGTTTGGAAAGATTGATCGCCATGAGCCAGAGCAGGAACCACGTACGATTGCTCCATTCGGTCCTGGTAAGGTTGATGCATAAACAGCTCTCTTTAAGGAATAAATAATGAAGCCGCCCAAGGTGTTGGGTGGCTTTGTTGTTTATATGATAGGATGGTGTGGGATAGGAGAGCGGTGAGGGTCCTTCTGGTTATATTAGCGTCTCTAGGCAAGCTAGCGTCTCTAGCAAGCTAGCATTCCTAGCCGTACTAGCATTCCTAGGCATGCTAGTATTCCTAGTCAAGCTAGCATTCCTAGCCATGCTAGTATTCCTAGTCAAGCTAGCATTCCTAGCCGTGCTAGCATTTCTAGGCATGCTAGTATTCCTAGCCATGCTAGCATTTCTAGGCATGCTAGCATTCTTAGCCATGCTAAGCAATCAGCTTATTGGTTATTTGCTTTTACTGATGAGTCTGCCAATTCTGGCAGTCCTGCTTGTTTCTCTAAAGAAATACTCTTGTCATTTATTCTTCATTATTAATAACTCATTTCTTAGCCTCTCATTTTCAGCTTTCAGTTCATTGTTTTCTTCCTGTAGTCTTTTTATAAGTTCGTCTTGCTGCCTTCGATAGCCAGTTCGGGCAGCATACATTCGCTCTTTAATCCCTCCTTGTTCAATGAAAGCTTTCTGAAGATGTTCAAGATAGCGACACATCATTCGGTCAGTAATATGTAAGAGGGTTATAGCAGTATTACAGAACTCTTCTGCTGTCCACCGATAGATGAATGGTTTATAGGCAGCATAATCATTATTCACCCTGCAGAAATTGAGGAGAGGGATATAGCGAGGATGATTCTTTCCCCACAATTGAAGATGTCGCGACTTGATGTAATCTTCGTAATCAGCTCTTAGTTCTTGTAGACTGCTACGTGCTACATTAATAAGCTTCAGCTCCATTTCAGTAGACGTCACACCATCTTCTGTTCCTTCGATGATATTCTGCTTTCCCGACCGAGCCGCTTGTACCATCTGGTCAACTGTTCGGTCTCCATAGAGAGGAAGAAATCGTTTACAGAAGGAGAAAGTTAACTGATATAGAGTATCAGTCTTTTGATAGAAACGCAATGTTTTCCATTGTTGGTTCTTTCGTAGTATGTTTTTGTCCTCATTATTATCTTGAGCACTCTCAGGTAGGTTTGTTTTCATACAAATTGTTTTCTTTTGAAAGCAAAGATACAAAAAGAGAGGAATAAAGTCAATAGATGTCTTTCAAAAGTTATTCCTCCCATAGAATTAATAGTTAGCTTATAGCGACGTAGAAAGAATGGCTTAGATAATATAGGTACTGAGTTGATTATGACTAAATGTCCGTTTGATCTCAAGAAGATATCTTTTAGAGGGCCTACAAACATTCTCTTGAAAACTCGTCAAGCACCTATTTTTATTCAGCTTTACACCTGTTTGAAAGATAAGAAAACAATAACGGACGCAGAGATTGTGCGTCCGTTACAGATAATATAGTTATATGATATGCTTTATAGCCCTTGACTTTGTAATTCTTTCTCAGGCATTGGCAGCCACTTAATCTTACGATTTGACCAAGTTGTTACAGCTGTTCCTTGTTCCAAACCACGGCGGATATCTGCAGTTCGTTCACCACGAAAAGCAAGGAAGATACGACGCAGAGCGGCTATCTGAGGGAGGGTAGGGACCGTTGATAGCTGACTTGCAGTATCATACTTCCCAATGACTTTGTTTATTTCTGTCAGTGCATCACCTGTCATAACACCCCTTACAATGAGTTCTGCTTTGACGAGATGGATATCATTCTCGTCTGATATTGTCAATGTACCCTTTCTTGTTAAAGCCGAAGCATAAATGTTATAACGATTAGGGTTCTTCTTGTCGACACTTGCATGGGCCAGTGGAAGAGCTTTCTTCTCAGCATCTGTTGTTCTTGCAGCCTCTAATGACGGACTTACCTGTACGTCACGACTATTAGGACCAATCGCACTGTAAAGAGGGTTATCAGTCCCATCATTGTTATAGATAACCTCTACGCTCTCACCATCTTTCAGTGCATCTCCTATCAAGGACTTTGCTTCAGCATACTGTCCAAGGTGCATAGCGAGTTTCAGTTCATAGGTTTTTATCTGTCTACTGGCAGCTTCATTGTCAAACCCCCTATAGTTCTTCAGTGCGTCAGACTGAACCTCTTTCAATGCTGCTTCATACTGTTCTTTAGCTTGATTTAGCATCGTTTCGTGTGATACCACAGTCTTGTTAAGGATGACAGAACCACCTTCTGCAGCAGGAGTAGTTGAGAACGACTCCGCAAGCAGTTGAAGTGCATAGCCTGCATGGAGGTGTCCCACGTATTTGCCGTATGCCTTTATAATCTCAGTCTGTTCAGCGTTAGCTCCAGTTATCTGACCTGCAATCTCTGACAGTTCGACACTTCGAGCATAGTAGTTGTGTATTTTATTCCACAAGTCACTTTGTGTTCCCGATGTAGGAGTGAGGTTGTCTGTTGCTATCTGGCGGTAAAAGAGAGCATTAGGAATTGTCCCTTCGGTCAGTTCGTCGACTGTCGTACCTAATGCGAGGAAGGCTGCTGAAGCTGCATCACCCTGTAGTGTCTTCACATAAGCAGTCAACGGACCATCACTGATAGAGTTTGTCTGGACGATAGCAATCATCGCAGACTTATTCAATTGTTCTTTTGTAAGTGTATTACTTGGCGTCCCTGCATTCTCTACCCACGAGTCGCAGCTTGTGAGCAGTAGTGCGAGGGCGAGGAGGGTATATATAGACTTCTTCATTGTCATGTGTTCTTTATTATAATGTGAAACTTAGCGTTGCTGTGTAAGTACGTGGGTGAGGCGTGTTGGTGATGTCACGTGACAAGCTTCCGATACCTCTTTGTTTGCGTGTTCCACCATTGCCTTCTACTTGAGGGTCAGCACCTGAGTAGTTGGTAAGGACAAACACGTTCTGTATAGCAAAGGAGAAACGCATACCATTAACGACATTCTTTGTTAGCTTACGTGAGAGTGACGAAAGGTCATAACCTAAGTAAAGGGTCGACAGACGTAGGAAGTCGGCTTTCTCTATGTAGTTTGCTCTATAGCGTGCACTATGAGCTAACTCCTCAGCTATCTGATTGTATTCTGCTGTCCCTACTGCGGTGTTAGCCAATGCTTGCAGTTGATCGTTACGTTTCTTGAGGTTATCGCCCAATCCCGATACGTTATAGAAACTTTGGTTATAGACTGATGCCCCTAATGCATAGTTCCATTTTGTTCCGAAAGTGATGTTCTTAAATAGCTTCAAATCGAAACCAAACGAACCATTGACCGATGGGAAGGGTTTACCAAGATACTGATAATCCTTGCTTTCTATTGCTCCTATATTTGCATTATATGTACCATCAGCATTGAAGGCTGGCTTCTCTACTGTATGATAATAGAATGCATAAACTGGTTGACCCTCTTTCACTACATTAGGATAGTTGTCGATATCCCTTCCACCAGTGTCAGTCACCTTATTCATCTGATAGTTAAGGTTTGCATATACATCGAGAGAATGACGATTGGCCTGCCTCCACAGATTTCCATTGTAGCTTAGCTCAAGTCCATGACCCTTTACACGTCCAACGTTGCGAGGGATACTTCCAATCCATCCATCACTTGAAAGGAGTTCATCATAGATAATGGCATCCGATGTGTACTGCGCATAGAGTGTCAGACTTAGCGTATGGTTGTTACGAATAGTCCAGTCTGTTCCCAGTTCAATCTCCCTCATGCGCTCTGGTTTAATGTCTGGGTTTCCTTTGTATTGTGGCTTGACAATAGGACCGTAGGCGCTGGTCCCACTCATCACGTAGGATGTGCGGGCATCTGTAGGGTAGGGGAGTCGACCACTCTCACCGTAGGCAATGCGGAACTTTTGGTTCTTGAGGTTGTATGACGCACTTAAAGAAGGATAGAAGATACTTGCCACATTCCTACCAATGAGGTTGGATGCGTCACGTCTTAGGCCTGCATTAATAAACAGTCGGTTGTCATAATTCAGGAAAGTCTCGCCGTAAAGACCCCATGTTCGTTGCTCAAAGGTCGATTCTGTCACCGTCCGTTCGGTAGCAGCTGATAGGTTATCAATATCACTTCTAAAGCGTGAAGCCGATATACTGTTCAGTGTTTCGTACTGGCGTGCAATCTGTGAGAGAAGCGTAGCCGTGAGGTCCCATCTGTCTGCAAGGTGGAATTTACGAGTAGCTTTTATGTCCCAGTTAAAGTTAGAGTTGCGTCGGTTGCTAATATTCTTTGCTCCCTCTGCGTTATTACCTAACTTATAGCCGAATGGCAGACGATAGATACCTTCTGTATGATTGATGTCTGCTCCGATGATAGTCTCAATCTTTACGTCGGCTGGTAACATATAACTCAGACGTAGGTTACCGATGAAACGGTCGTTTCCGTAGGTCCAGCTCTGTGCTCTCCACGTGCTTTCATCCACGTATGGCCATGGAGTCTGATTAATCATAAGATTCCAAATGGCATCGTATCGGCCCATAGCTGTCTGCGGCAAACTGATGTTTCCGTGTATGTAAGAGGCTGTAGCACCAAGAGAGAAACGACCAGAACGAAGGTCATAGGCCATTTTTGCACTATGACGCTTGTCTTTGTTGCCTGGTACAATACCCGCTACATCGTTCATATTGTATGAGAAGAAAAGGTTCTGATTACCCTTAAAGGCCTTTGACACTGACGTGTAAATCGTCTTCTGCCAACCTGTCTGAAAGAAATTGTTGATGGGGTCGTTGTTAACAAACTGGTCGTATTTCTTTGCAAGGGTGGCTGCACCTAACGACATCTTCACCTGTATATCGGCCTTTCTATTCTCCGCATTAGACGTCTTGCCACGTTTCGTTGTGATGACAATAACACCGTTAGCGGCTTCTGCACCATAGCTGGCAGCAGCAGAAGGACCTTTGATAACGTCGATAGAGGCTATGTCGTCAATGGTTAAGTCGTTGAGTGCACTGAGCGCATCTTGCGAGCTATTGATGTCTGAAATGTGCGAACTGTTGTATTTGACACCATCTACATAGATAATAGGGTCACGCTCCATGCTCATTGTTGCACCACTACGCATATTGAAACGGATAGGCATTCCCACCTTACCGTTGCTCTGATACATCTGGACGCCACCCACCTTACCATCAAGCATGTCGCTGAGAGAGTTGGTATGGGCGTTCTTGCTAAGGTTAGACATATCTATATGGTCAACCTTACTGCCCAGTGCTTTCTGACTGCGAGCACTGGAAATACTGGCAGTGACCTGTACCTCCTGAAGGTCTATACCAGGGATAAGACCGATGGTTGGCTGACCTTTTAAGGTTTGTGCCTTAATGTCTTGTTCCTTAAAACCTATATAACTGATGTGGAGGGTCTGGTCGTCGTTTGTATTTAGAGAGAAGAAACCATCTTCATCTGTGACGGCTTCTATGCCTTTCTGGCCTCTTACGACAGCACCAATAATTGGTTCTCCTGTGTCTTTATTAATAACACGCGCCTTGTACATAGTCTGCGCATTCAAACTAACAGTAGAGGTGATTGCTAATAAAGCAATGCCTCGTTTGAAATTTTTTATCATGAAATGGATTTGGGTTACCCTTTAAAAATACTATTTAGACTATCTTTTCTAAAACATAATCTAATACAAAGCAAAGATAACCTTTTTGTCTCGATGACACAATACCTAAAAATTGTGATTTCTAAGGGCTGTTAGATGGGCTTATGGCTTGTTGTCTCAATCAGTTATTAGTTTTAATACCCCTTTTTCTTATACTTTATTTGGTTTCCTAACATCTTAGACACTAATGAACAATAGGAACGATAGAGACTTTTTCTTACCTTATAAATGATGTTCCAAATGGTCCACATGTCTTTAGAGTCCGTCTTTCTTTAAGTTTTGAAGGGCTATAGACTCAAAAGTCAAGTGCGGTCTTAATGATTCTGATGAGAGTATTCACCTTCATTAAAATGGCTCTACTCTATCCATGAAGTTGTTTGCATTCATATAGCCTATGAGTCCTCTTTCTGCTAATTGTGCCTTGCAACGTTAGTATTCTAAGCTCATTCATGGGTAGCATGGCCTTCTTCAAAGAAAGAGGTGATGCAAAAAAGCTATCACTTAAACGCAACTGTCAATTTCTCAAATGGTTCAAATGATATTTATTCTATCGTGTCTATCCAATTTAAGAAATCTTCTCAGGCTCCATGTCCACTCCTTTACTCATTCAAACCCAGCCGCTCCATGTCCTTGCCATAAAGCCTCTCAAACTCCTTAGGCTTCAGTCCGTGGGCAAGGTAGAGCTCTACAAAACGCTTATTGACCGAAGGTTTAATCGTAAGTAGGTCTGTTTCACTTGCACAAAACTCTAAACCGGTTAAGCTCTTTATAAAGAAAATAGGCAAAGGGTTGTCTTTTGTTCCATAAGAAGGGTCATGCCACTGTGTTCGATTGACGTAAGCAGAAATCATTTTGGAGTCGTAAATTATACTTAATCTTTCTTTCTCTACGTCATACCAGAATTTATCATCCGTCTCACTTTGTATTACGTTATATCCTCCAACAAATGAAATAACAGCCAGATACCTCTTGTATTTAGGAGAGTAGAAGCATATCTGTGAATAAGTAGAGACCTCGGTGTGTGCCGTTCCTGCAAACCAAGCACGTGAAGTGAATGTTTTGTGTATTGGTGTTATCGCTGTGCAAAAGGGTATAGGAACCACTATTGTATCCGAATTCTGAATGTATGTGTCTGCATAAGGTGTAGCAGCTTTATTGCCGCCGAGGGTAAACTTTGCAATAAGACTGACAACCAGTGGTGTTGCTACGGTAAGTGCAAACACCGTTCCAAGGTTAGAGGCTATCGAAGGAATCCTTGATCTGATAAAGTCATTCATTGTTTTATGGTTTTGAAAGCTCCGCCGCTTAGGTGCTACTAAATGTATGCAAGCACTGTCAAAGGTATTCATTCCTACAGAAATAACGGTCGTTATCGTATATTCTTTAAGACTTTTTAGTGTAGAAGGCTGTCCTCACCCTCGCAACCCATCGGAATAGAGAGAGGAACAGAATGTGAGATTGTCTTTGTAAGACTGTCGATAGGAGGTGGAGGAACGTCAAATGCGCAGATAGGGATTGTAAGGATATTTCTTAGTCTACTCCCCTTTACATTCGAAGAAAGGCTGAGTTTGGTGGAAGAAGAGGCCCTTCTGCGTTCAAGAACATGCCCTTCTTGCCTATTGAAAACGCCCTTCTTGGGGAAAGAAAGGCCTCTTCTATAATGTTGTGTATAACGTATTGATTTATTGCATGTTATAAGTTATACTATGGGGACGATGTATTCGTGTTTAGTGGGTGCTTATCTTAATACGATGTAATGATTTTTTACGTTCTTGTTAGTTCTGCTAACTTGTGGCAAAAACGCCGAGATACCGCCATGAAGATACTGATAAGTGAAGTAGATTATTTCCTTTTTTACAGAGAATACTAAAAGGTTGCTGCGTAACAAACTTTAAGACGATAAGGAGTATTTGGCAAATCACTCGAGTAATCGAGTAGATATTTGATAGTATTGCTCAATGATATTTCCAGTTCAGAAGGCTAATAATCATCAAACTTATGGTTTTGGGATAGAGTTTATTAAGCGATACCATACAGAGAGAGTACGTTTCAATCTTGAGTTTGAGAACTGTCATCCTTATATTACAGTCAAAGCTTCAAACGTTAAGAATGTATGATCGAAGTTTAGTCGCATTATTTGGTCTTTGTAATCGTCTGAAATCACGATATTAAAGGCACCATCCCACTCTTGTAATCGGAATATTTTTGTGTGAGGTGGGATATGGTCCTTTTTTAAGACAGGTTTGATGAAGAAACGAGCTCGCTTATTTTTCCACTTTGCAGGGGCTATATTCTTAGGCCAAGGATCAATCTCTGACAAATCCCAATCAACACAATCTATTGATTGAAAGTTATTCAATAATAGGTATTTACTATCCGAGTTCTTACTCTCAACAGCTATCATATTATTATCAATATTAAGCGACATGATATCTATTATCGAATGGTCAAACAATATGAAATCTGCTCCAATTGAATTTATAGGAGCTTTCTGGCCCTCTCGGAGAGCCATACACTCAATGTGCTTTCCGCCTTTTAATAAGTCCGGATAGTTGAATAGCCTCGTACTTGACATCTCTATACCGTCTATCCAAAGTGAAGATGAAAGGTTCTCATACGTTGACCATTTCCTACTGCTTGGGTTTATACCTAACTTATAATACATTCTAAATCTAATTTAGTGTTCTTTTCTCGTTCTGTTAAGAATATTTCTGTTATCTCAAGAGACTTTTCTCAGGTACTTGTCCGTAATATTATGCTATGAACGGACTTCTTCCTATCTTCAGTCCATCGCTGGTATAGGCTATATTCCATTCCCAGTTATTGCTGTAATCATAGTCTATAACCCCCTTTATTCTTTTAGGATATATTACTATCATTTGCCCTTGTCATTAGAAGAAATGATGGTTTCAGCATACTAAGAACGTGAATTATGAATACTGCCAAAAGCCTACTATTATTTTACCAGTTTTGTTATGCTTGTACAAATATATTGCACCATACCCCAAGATATAATCTCCAGAAAGTAAATCCTCGGGATAGTAGTCTTCATCTATTTGTAAATAGAAGGCGAACCCATCTTCTTCTAATCTCTTAAAATAGTAATCCTCGTCTTGAATTAACTTAGGAATTGGAGCTTGTGTAACGAAATCAAAAGTCTCATTCTCTACCTCTTTATACCCCATAAGAGATGACCTATGAAGTCTTTCCAACGTGTAAGAACGATTTTCACTCTCATCTGAAAACGAATGAGTAAACACCTTTAATGAGCAGTTGGGATAAATATTATTATCTATCATTGCATCATAGCTGTCGGGTATTAAGATAGATATATATTCATTAGGATTGTCAGGCTTTTGAATTGTCATGTAATATTTAAAGCCTTCTATATCTTTCTTTTTATCAAGAAAACAAATGGGTATATTGCCTCCTATCCTACCAATTCCTGCAGATGATGAGTCTAAATTAATATTGGCGACCTTGTTCATAATTAATCATGTTTGGACATTTGCGGATTCTTAGTAGCTGTCTATATGCTATAAAAGAATTTGATTTATTGCTAAGGTGTAGAACATAATTCTGAAAAGCTTCTTGTTATTTACTCTGGGTCTGGTCCGTCTGATTCGTCTGTGAAGCCTTCTTGTTCCATCTCTTCCATTATTTTAGAACTACTGATACCAAAGTATTTGTGTGTACGTGCATATTGATAAACCTCTTTACAGCGGAGCATTATCAGACAAGTCCATGGCATGGGGTCCCATAGGTTTGATGTGATATACTGTCGATACTTCTCACGCATCTTATGTTCTGAGTTTGCGAAATAACAAAAGATTTGTGCCTTCTGTTGAAGGGTAAAGTGCTTACTATTCATATCATTCTCATCTCGCATAAGATCATATATGTAATTGGCAAAATGGTCATCATAATAGTCATGCTTTTCGCCTGTAGTATTATTCTCAATGGTCTCTATCAATAATGTATGTGCTATTATATTGTTGTTGGGAGCTTTATCAAAGATTCTATTTACAAAGTCAAATGGCTCATCTTCATGCCTAAGAAAATACCATTGGTTAAGTTTTGGACTTTGATAATAACGGTATGAAGAGAATAAGTCATCTAAGATGTCTACTCCATTATAAGGCGTTCCAAGGCCGTCATCATCCCCTTGCGCCTGTAAGTTTTCTAATAGTTTGAAAGCCTTCATATCATCATAGAAGATGAAGTCGTTTAGTGCTTTAATCTGTTGAAAGACCTGTGATTTTAGTTTTATCTTATCTCCCTCTATGGATAAAAGGTCGCGTAGTAACCAGTTGTAAGTTATGAATCGGTCTTTATAAATCGCATAATAGGGTAGGGCAAAGCTGAAGTCACCATCGCTTCCAATTCCCTCATAGCCTTTTGTCTTATCCATTTTTAATCGAGTCCCAAAGACATATTTGACCCTTTCTTGGAACAGCTTTGAAGAAGGTTGCTTGTAGCTATGAGTAGTAAGATAGTATTCTACCAAGGGGATGGTCAGTTGGAAGTCTGTCTCAGTAGGCATATATTGGGGCGTGGACTGGTCATCACGGAAGTCACCTCCATTCCATGCATTCTCTTGTAATGCTATATGTTTTAGCAAGGTACCTTTGTCAATGCCCATCTCTTTTAACTTTTCCATACTGATTATGCTGTCATAATGAGCATGTGTAGCCTTATGTGCCTGCATAGAAACAATGTTCATGCGCTTTGTCTTTTCAGTACACTGAACAAGCATAGTTGTCAGTACTAATAAAAGGGCTAATTCTAATACTCTTCTCATCTCTCTTTTTCTTTGAATAACCTACTGCAAAAGTATAAAAACAATATCGAAAGGGGTTGTGCTCAATCAAATGGAAACCTTTTCAACAGACACAAGTAACGTGTGCGAATATAGTTAATCTTGTCTTGTCTCAATGCTCCTATAATGACCATGTTCATCTGTTCTGTCTTATATCCTTGTGTTGATTCCTATGTGATAAGATGAATTATGCATCATTGTTGTTCTATTTGTCGTCTATAGGAGGGTTTAGGTCTAATCCTTCCCGTTCTATTTCATCCATCATTTTAGGACTGCTGATACCAAAGAACATGTGTGCACGTGCATACTGGTAGACTTTCTTACAGTTGGTCATTATCACATACGTCATAGATGTTCGGCCCCAATTGGTTGATGGAATATAATCGGCATATTTGTTGCGCATCTTATATTCTGAATTTGCCAGATAACAGAATATTCGTGCTTTTTGGTCTATATTAAATTGTGCGGCGTTCATTCCATCTTCGTCTTGTAACACTTGATACACATATATTAGGAACTTATCACTGTAGAAAGAGCTGTTCTTGCCTGTTGTATTCCTCTCAATAGTCTCTATCAGTTCTGGGTGAACGATTAGGTTGTTCCCTTTCCCTTTGTCAAAGATATAGCAAAGGAAAGCAAAAGGATTCTTTCTTTCTGTATTAAAGAACCATTGATTTAATTCAGGACTACCAAAATAAGAATATTCTTTTAATAAATCCTCTAACATTCGGGAGCTGTCGTAGTAATCGCCAATGTCGTCTGTCTCCCCTTGATATTGATACCGCTCTAATTGTTTCAAAGCGTCTGTATCATTATAAATCAAGAACTTGTTTAGTAATAGGATTTGTCGTAGGACTCCATTCTTTAGTCTAACATTATTGTTTTTGATAGTAATTAAATCACGGAGTGGCCAATTGTAAGTAATAAACCCCTTCTCACTCACGGCATAGAATGGATTAGCAAAGTCATAACTAATATCATCTTTAAGGCTTGTAAGCAACACTCCAGCCTTTAGACTCTTTCCAAAAACCTCTTTTATCCTTTTTGTGAATAACGCTTTTGAAGGTTTCTTACATCCATGCGTATATAAATAATGCTCTACCAATGGTATTGTCAAGAGAAAATCCTCCCGTTTCGGCTCATATCTCGGCTTGGATTGATCATCTCGAAAGTCACCACCATACCAAGCAAGTTCTTGAAGCTTTAGGTGCTTTAAAAGTTCCCTTTTGTCAATACCCCAATATCTTAAAGAATCCTTTGTTATTCCCTCTTGTTCGCTATTCTCACTGACCTTTTTGTTAGACATCAGAGAAACAGGTTTTGCAGGCTCTGATTTACACTGTGAGAATGTGACAGTGTAAACTATTAATATTGCCATCAATACTATTTGTTTCATATTCTATCTTTTTGAGCGGTGGGTGATAAAGGGATAAAGGATGCGACGTTTTCTTTTTTAATTCTCCTCATCATGCCCAAGTTAAATGATGAGCATGTAAACTTAAGCTCGTTTTGTTAGCATCACAGGAATGTCTATTGGTAGGATTCAACAAGCATGTGCAAATTTAGAAAATCTTTTCATAATAGCATTGTGTTGTTGATATAAAATCTTCTAATGACTTGTTATATCATAGATGGATGTTGATTCATAGCGTTGTGTTTAGTCTAAGTTCACATTTACATGTTATATTCACAGTTCGAATCTTTAATGTTTACTCGTGGTAAATGGGGGAGAATGTATCAGTTCTATGTCCCATTGTCTGCTAATCCAATGGTCATGACTCGCCCATCATACAAAAAAGACTATCATAAGGAGTAATGTTCTAATATTTTATTACTATCTTTGTCATGCTTCGTAGAACTGTTCTATTATCGTTTAGCACCATAAAGTTAGTGTGGATTCTATGGATAGCAAACACTGGAGGACGCATAGCTCTTCAAAAACTTATAATATTTGGTTGCCGAATTAAGGCTTATTTAATCATATAAAGTATGGAGAAGAAATTTTTAATAATAATATTATTATTATTGATAATTAGCTGTAAGAATACAAGTCAGAAATATCCAAGGAAGAGTCAAAAGGTTGAGACAAGAAAAGAACAAGTCCAATCGACACTTAAACTTTCGCCAATGGAAGAGCAATTGATAAGAGATTATTATGAAATAGAAGAGCCAGAAGGCATAATAGTGCAGCCCAATGATATGCAGGTGAAATGTACTGACCTGGCTGTTCGTCTGATTTGTCAGGAACTTATAAAAAGGGGGTTCAAGCCCCTTTCCTCCCAGGAAGCCTATAAAAGGGTATATCAGATCTTCGGAGTCGATTTGAATAAACGTCCCGAAGAACTAATACAGGAGGGTTTCTGGATATATACAGGTAAAAGGAACACAAGGGAACGAAATATGCAAAAGAATATCATGGCTTTGAAAACGGTCCCTGATGGTCAGACCTTTGGTGCCTTTTGGGATTTACAGACGTTCGTACCTCAATACAATTGTATAATTCTTTCACCCTCGCTCGATCAAGTTGTTACCATAAAAGGAACTGTTAAAGGTGCAGATGGAGAGGAATATATGGATACAGAGAAAGGCAAGATTGTCTATTCCTTAGATAAGAGTATCTTTTACAGAAATCAGTTCATCTTCCACGACAGCAAGGATGCACTCACTTGCCTTATGAATAATGATAAGGACTTCCTTCGTGATTTGTTCCTGAAATACGGCTATGACAAGTCTGATGTAATCAATAAGATGATGATAGATGAAGTGAAAGGGGAGGAAGAACTCCCTATAGGAAAAGAATACAAGAAACTCTTTGTTTCAAAAGGTATGGATGGAAGGCTTCTCATTCATCAAGCACTGCTGCAGTATATGTTGAAACATGCTAACAGACGGAACCTATATTACTGTATGTTGGATGAATATTTATCATCCTTGCTGAACCTGGAGAATGAACCAGAGTTCGACGATTTGACGAAGGAAGAGAGATACAAAGCCGGTGCATACATTGGGTATTATTATGGTCTTATGTATGAGAAATGTATGGGGACACCTTGTGATAATCAAGGTTTTGGATATGCCTTGTACTATCAGAAAGACTTTATTTCATACATCAAGAAGAATAATTACTTCCACCTAAAGGACTTCGATAAGATAATACAAAGGCACTATGACCGGTATCAGGAAGGAGTTGAAATCGAAAGTCATCGTATGTCTGGTGAATAGTATAACCTTTTAATCATTTAAAGAGTAATAATTTATGAGACTATTAAATCCTTTCTTTTGCCGTTCTAAGCAGGAACAAGATAAACCTATCAGGGATAAATTAAAGGACAAAAAGTACTTTGAAAAGATGCTGAGTATTAAGTTAGGTGAAATAGCAGATGATGAAAAGTATATACAAAAAGAAAGAAATAACAATGATGGAATCGTACGACCTTTTTTATATTGGTGCTCTGCTGTGGATCATATACGGGCAATAGAAATAAATTACTCTATGGGTGAAGATATAGGACAATTAAGAAAGTTATACACAAGGTCATTGGATAATTATATACTTGGAGCTAATTTTAGGAATCCAACGTATGCAGATGATTTAGATAGAATATCATTAGGAATACTATTAGACATAGATAATACAGCTTTTAATCGTTTGGCTGACTATGTGCTGCAGATGGATGGGCAGGCTAAATCAGTAGACTGGACACCTGATCAGTTACTTTGGTTTCTGCTGAACGCTCGATTGGGAGATGATAAGAAACAAACGTATGCAGATAAACTTGCTTTCCCTAAGTTATATAAAGGACTTTTTAAGTTAACGAAGATAATAGATACACAAGAAGCAAAGAAAGCTCTTGAGGATTATATAGGGAAATGGTATAATCTAAATAAAGATGCACCTTGGCACGATAATCATTTGATGAAGTACTGTTATCGAGGCTATTGGGCATGGGAGGTTGCAGCTGTTGCAAAGATAATGCACATCGATGATTCTGATCTTAGGGACAATCCGTTTTATCCTTATGATATGGTTCATTGGAAGGACAACGTAACAACTGAGGGGTATCAACATAACAGTTATTCTCGTTAAACTATATTCGTCAAGTCTTGAGGGCATTACTATTAAAAGAAAACATTGTAGTAGAAAGGAATTATTATGAAGATTTTGACAATTATTAGAGATTGTGGTCGACACATTAAATGGTTGGGGCTTTGCATGTTTCTTATGTTATCTGTCCAATCCTGTGATACGGGATTTGTGCTTCCGTTAGATAACAGCAAGTTTAGCTATGACATTTCTGTATCGGAGAATAATAAGGTTAAGGTTAGTGGTATGTACTTTAATGGCTGGCATTACCTAATCTTTGATTTAAAAGGAGAATATGTAATCAATCCTGATTCCTTAAAATTGGGTTTTTCTGATAAGAATATAAGGGTAGGAAAATCATATCCCTATTCTGCAATTGATACATATAAAAAAAACAATACATACGTAAAGAATCGTTTAGTTCTTGTACAGTTAGGTTATGAGCGTAAAGATGAGGTGCATAAGCTCAACGATTCTTTAGCTCTATTTGTATTACCATCAGATTTCATTATGAGAAATGACAAAAGAGTACTCACTGATTCGTTAAGAATAGTATTGAGGAGACCGAAGAGAAAATAGAAGTGACGATTAACTTTTTTAATATTTTTTGTTCTTCTAACGAAGGGTATTTAACAAACATACTTAAATGCAGTGTAAGTTTTCAACATAACACTGGCAAGATAATATTAAGGTATATTGCAATGTTTTCTTCGATAACAATTAGGATTAATCCCTTCAATATAGAGTATTATTTCGTACTATTGGAACTCGTAGAAACCACTTTCGTATTTGGGTCACGAATGTATGTATCTGGCTCTATAACGAATCGTGTGGGTAATCATAGAGAACTCAGATAAAAATATTACCTTTGTCTTATGAATATTACCGAGATATTTACACAGGTTTTATGCCTATCAGAAGCAACTTGTTAAAAGGAGGGTAAGGGGATTCGTAAATACAGAAAGCTTTAAGAATATGGTCTATTCCATAAAAGGGGAGCTTAAAAAGGATTACCCACACGATTCGTTATAGAGCCTTTTTTGTAGAACTCGTATTTTGATATTTGAAAATTTAGTGTAAGCCAACCAGCAAGTGCAAAATTATTTTTTGTTTTCTTTTAGAATATTGCGGAAAATTTATATCTTTGCAACTGGGCATACTATGTGCTCATACATTTTGGTAAAAAGAGGCGTTATGCCCTATTCTTGTATGTACGAAGCCTGAGAAACTTCCAAACAATGTGACAAGAAAGGTCGTAATGGTCTCCACGCATATAGCGTGGGGCTGTTATTCCCACATCTGTCACAAAAGGTTTTCTCAGGGCCTGTACATTAAGACGTGGAGCATACAGTTCCACGCTTCTGCATAAATACACTAATACCCAATAGGAACTGTAAGGGAATAACAGTTGCGCCCGACACGAATCAGGGAATTTATTATGATTTCTGATGTAATTAGAAAAGGTAGTTTTTATCAAACCCTAAACGAAAGTGGAAAGAAGATTAAAGAAATCCATCAAAATTCTGTTGGAGAGTTACAAGGATTTACAGATAGATTTATTGTTTTTCGTAAAGGGAGTTTTTTCGCAACTTATGATGAGAACTTTAAAAAGATTAAAGAAATCCATCAGAACTCTGTTGGCATTTTCAGAGGTGCGGCAGGACAAAATATGACTTTCATAAAAGGGAGTTTTGCTGTAACTTTTGATATAATGTTTAAGAAAATTAGCGAAAGACACATTTAAATAATATTAACCAGCAGAGGGATATATGTGTGTAACTTTGCTGGTTTACCTATTTGCTTATGGAATCATTTACTAATATTTCTGCAATACTCTCTGGCAAGAGTATTACAGTACCTAATTATCAACGAGCTTATTCCTGGGATACAGATAGCTCAAACAAAAGCCACAAACAAGTCAATACATTCTTGTCAGATTTACAAGATTATGTAAATAGCCGCTCTTCTACGCCATACTATTTTGGTCATTTTCTCTTTGAGGAGAAAGGTGAGAATAAATATGCTATTATAGATGGACAACAGCGATTGACAACTACCGTTATCTTTCTGTCGGCTCTCTATAAGCGATTAAAACAAATTAGAAACATAGAGAAGGTGGACGATTTTGATGATGACTTGTATATATTATATTGCAACACCATCAAACAGAGAAGTCAATATCGCTTTTCAACTGTGAGTTATGACAATCAGATGTTCCGAGATTATGTGATAGACCAAACGATCCATAATCGGAATGAGATAGATACAGTTTCAAAGGAAAGGATAGCAAATGCTTTTGATTTTTTCTGCAACGAACTAGCCGATAAGACAGAAGAAGAATTATTACAGCTTCTTGAGGCTATGACAAAAGCATCTTGCACCACCCATGTAGTCAAAGATGAGAGTGAAGCTGTACAAATGTTTATTTTCCAAAATAATCGTGGCAAGAAGCCTACAAATTTGGAGATTATCAAAGCCCAGTTTATGTACGACATACATCTGTATGCGCCCGTGGGAGATAAGCAAAATCTATTATCTGAAATTACAGAACGCTTTGAACATATCTATAAATCAATCTCCAAGATTGAGGGAAACATAGATGAAGACAATGTATTAAGCTATACCATAAAAGTTTATCGAAACTCTTTGGACGACATAGGCTCAACAGACTTTGTAAACAAAGAATTAGGCAAAGCCGATAGTTGTATATCATTCATTAGAGAATTTACGCAGCTACTATCGTCTTGTTTTAGTCAAATAAGCAACTTTTTAGATGAAACAAAGAAAAATATCACTTATCATGCTTTGCTAATTGCAGCAGATCGAAGTATTATGTTCCCTTTTGTTATCAAAGCATTGTTAAAAGGAATGCCTCAAAAAGAACTAGAAGAATTAGCAAGAGCATTAGAACAAATATTCCTCCGTCATCGGATTATAGGTACACGAGCTAATCTTTTGTGGCGTTTAACTGAATGTTATAAGAATATGGATAATAGTGCTAAAACAGTAGTCAATCACATCCAATGGATGAAGAGTAGAAAAGACTGGTGGGGCTATTGGAATAATGATGAATTATTACGTACTCTAAATATGGGAATGAACCACAATACAGCCAAAATACTCTTATGGAAATATGAAAATCACCTTATTCAATGTGGGAAAGCAGGGTATAAGATGTTGAGATATGACGACATTGAGCAACCTCATCTTGAACATATCGCGCCACAAACAGAAAACAAAGAACCGAATAATGGATATTGCTCTTATGATGAGGACTTCTATAATCGTTATTTGGAATGTTTGGGAAACTACTTGCTACTGTCTGGTAGCCATAACATATCATTAAGCAATGAAAGATTCCAGAAAAAGCGAGAAAGTTATACATACTTGCGGCAGCAAAGGGAAGTTTTAGGAATGACGGAAAAAGACCTAATTTGGGATAAAGATAAAATTCATCTACGTCATTCAAAGATCGTTGATTACTTAATACAAACACTTTAAAGACAATATTTATGAGTAACAAAATTGAAAAGACTATAGAGTGGTGCATATATCAAAGCCGATGGCTTCAAGTTCCTGTTTATATCGGTATGTGCGTAGTGATGGGAATGTATTCATACGTCTTTTGTAAAGATGTCATACATAGCCTTATGAATATTGAGACATTCACAGAAGAAACTATGCTTATGCTCGCTATAGGGATTGTGGATGTTTCAATGGTTCTGAATTTAATCATCGTATGTGTAATTGGAGGATATTGGTCGTTTGTTAGCAGACTGGAAATCATAGAGAAAGACAAGGATAGTAATCAGTTTAGTTATCTTGGTAAGATAAATCCAAATGCATTAAAACACAAATTGATGATTTCGCTTATCAGTATTTCTGAAAGTTGGCATTACCTTATCTTTGATTTAAAAGGAGAATATGTAATCAATCCTGATTCCTTAAAATTGGGTTTTTGTGATAAGAATATAAGTTGTCCTTACGTATCATACGGTATATGAGCTCATGGCTAATATACTTGCCGTCCTTGACCAATACACCAGATATTTGTTCTGGAGACCATTGCTCGGTAATAAGAAGGCGTTTCGCCTCTTCCATGCCATTCTTGTCGACTGAACGATTGCGTGGCTTTCTGCGCCTTATTTGTACTGCATTTGCTTGAGCAGTTTCCCAATTATAGTGTCTTCTGACTCCACTATTATGTCTTTTCTCGCGAGACACTGTACTTGCACTTACATTTATCGCCTTGGTTATCTCTTTTTGTTTCGTTCTATTTTGGAGTAGCACAGAAATTGTGCACCTTTGTTCCGAGGTTAATTATTTGTACATTGCAATGTAAAATTAATTAATCTTTGGGAGACGGAGGTCTCTTTTTTTATGCATTGCTCATTGATTTTCCACTCATGGGAGCTGCTCACCCCCAAGCCCCTCAGTGTTTTCAGGTATGGATCATTAAGCTACACCAGCACTTGGGGTTGCGGTTCCATGTTGAACTTGCGTGTTTACTCGTGGTAAATAGGGAAGAATGTATCAGTTCTATCACTTTCTTGTTAGGTAAATTCTAATTCCCAGTTAATAGTATCGCTAAACCATCCATTTTCTTCTCCTAACATTACAACGTAATCTTTAAAGGACTCATTATCAAAGTCAGGATTATTCTCTTTGAAGGTTTTATTTGTAAGTCCCTTGTCTAACCATAGAAGAAACACTTTCCCCAGTTCGAACTTTTGTTCTACTTTATATTTTGTCTCATAGTCTTCAACAGAAACACAGAAATCTATTGTTAAATAATTGTCGGATTTCGTATAGCGAACAAAGGATTTCCTCCCGTAAGACTCTGGTAAACAGCGAATGGCAATGCCAATACTGATATCATACTTGTCGTATTTCTGGTTTACCTTATCCGTCAGTAAATCCCTTAAAGCTGTTCCCAGTTCGGAAACATTGGCACCAGCAGTATCTGTTACAATCGAAAAATCCATACACATTGAATGTTTAATTTATTACCAGCATATAAGCGACCTTCCCATACCAAACAACCTTTTAATGTCTAAATCTTAAGGACGAAATAGTCTTTCTACTAATGTGGGTATGAAGCACTTTTATGTGGAACCAATAGTTATCTAATATTTGGGTATATACTTAATTGTAAGCATCCTATATTAGCCGCCTTCCACTCTATCCAATAGGCTCTACAAGTTTGCCAACCTATAAGGGATATTTGAAATTAGAAGGTAGGAATCAAATTCTCGCTTAATCACTGAGATAGAACATTGCTGCCTATCGCGATCTTTCCAATAGTTTTATCATTTCAACATTCTTATGACGACGAGCAATGAATAGAGGTGATATTCCGCTCTTATCTCTCACCTTTGTTCTTGCCCCATACTTCAATAAGACTTTCACCATGTTTATATTATTCTTGTCTACTGCAATTATTAGAGGATAAGTTATATAGTCTCCACCAAGGTTACCCAAGCCATTTGCCTTTGCTCCATATTGTAAAAGAAGACAAGCAACTGGAAAGTTGTTCGTATTGCAACTCATTGCTAAAGGACAAAGTCCATCCTCATTATAAGCCTCGTTGGGGTTGGCGCCTAATGACAAAAACAACTTTACCAGTTCACAGTTTCCCTTATCTACTGCTATATACAGAGCATCATAGCAATACATATCATCAGAATATACACATTCTGTGTTGGCCTTCATTCCTATGAGTCTTTGAATAAAACGCTTGTTTTGATAAAGACAAGCATAACCTAACAAGGTATAGGAATGGTCAGTATCTGTGTGACACAAGGAGTCAATATTCTTTATATGTTTAACGTTGTTTTCAAAGTCAGATAGATTGCCTTCTTTTATTGCCTTCATGGTTAGATAATAATGGTCATAAAGACGTTTTTCTTGACAGTAACCACTACCTAATACCCCAAATAGGCACACAAATAAAATAGTTATTCTTTTCATATTCATTCTTATTGATTAATTCCAACATGGATTGCTGGTTCATTTTTTATGCTATAATACTACTTCTAAACCTACTTTATCTTTGATATATAACAAATTAGGACTCACAGGAACCGTTCGTTCATATTTATATGACATATCTGTATAATCTCAGAATAGTGCTCTTCATTTTGTTGAGGTTTGTTTTTAATGCTTCTCTGAAACACTTTATTTAATAGTATTGTCTGATAATAGTTGTTCTCAGTACTCATTTCAGAAAAGGTAAAACGAGGAGTAGATATTCCTGAATGATATAACTCATCCGCCAAATGATTTAATTTATCTATATCATTATTAAACCATTTATACTTGTCTTCCGAAATAGAATAATACCTTTCATACCAAGCAATCCAAGTAATTGTTTTGGCTAAAATATAATGTTTGAGTTCTGGATAGTAACCAACTTTGTAGTACCTATCCCTATTTACTTTAATTTCTTGTAACATGTATATCTAAAATTGTTGTAGTAGAGGCGAGACCCATAGTCTTCGTACTGTCCTAACTGACAGAAAGGAATGAAATCACAGATACCCTTATGGTTACTGAGGTCAGTATGGATATCGTGATCAGCTTATTGAATAATGTTGCCATACCAGTCATAAACATATTCACCGTTTGTCATGCAATCATACTGACTAACCTGTTCTAAATTAGTTATCTGTTTTCATTTATCATCGTTTGTCATTCTCTCTGTTGATAATGTTCCTTAATATCAACATCATTAGACTGCTCACAATATTTCTGTAACTCTTGAGACAAATTCTTATTTAAACAAATCGCAACTTTACATCCTTTATCTCCTTTGTCATATATAAGCTGCATAAGTTCTTCATTTAAGTTCTCACACTCTGCGATTTCTGACATTATACTATAGGCTAAGTCATTTGGTAAAGATGTTATTAATCTTCTTACAACAAAATCAAAATCTTGTTGCCTTATATTAAGTGACAGAGTGATATTATTTGAACTGTCCCAAATATCACTTAATCTCTTGAAATCACATATAATCTTCGTTTTATCTATATGAAGTACTTTCATCATTTATATTTTTTCAGAGAATTTTTGCCTAACTTATCAACTTGAGTTTCATTATGAACTTTAGAAACATTACAGTTTATCTATAGATAGTTTATTATCAAGAGTATGAGTATGGGAAGAAATAAGGTAAAGAGTCTACATCATTCGCATGAACTTGAATTTTATAGCCTTCTATCTTAAAAGTTCATACTCCTTGCATATTAACTTTCTTATAACAATCCACATGCACAGTTTGTCGAATTTTCTTTGTAAATTAGTAATCGCAAAACAACTGATTTCAAAGACAAAACAACAAAACTGTTATGGAAGCAAAAATAGAGAAAATAAGTGAGTTTCTTCAATTTCACGCAATTCATTGAATATCAATACATTTTACATTTACTTGTTGCACATATTCTAAAGGTGGTTCTTATGATGTATGTTACAAAGATAGTATAATAGATTGAAAAAGGCAAATAGTTAACATTCCTTCACAAAACAAAAATACCAACCCAATAAAGGAAGGTAGTAATAAGGAAAGATAGAATAAGAAAAGAAAAGCCCCCACACACCTAATTAAAGGTGGTGGGGGTGTTATACTGATATGTTGGAATGATATAGCGTTAATAATACCAACCCTTTTACGGGGTTGTTATTATTACCTTGGGTTGGTGTGTTATTATTAGTTCCCCTTTGCTGGCTGTTGTGCTTGATGTTGTGTTTGCCGTCTGTGCTGCTGGCTTGTGCTTACTATTGCCGTGCTTGCTGGGGTGTATTGTGTCCCTTGCTGTGTTGCTGGTGTCTGTCCTCCTCCTTGACACTCTTAAAGTATAATACGAAAAAGAAAAAATAGAGAAAAAGAAAAATACTAATAAATACTGCTCGTTCCAGAACTTTGGAAAATTGCTGCGTGTGTGAAAGAAACTGGGTGGGGGGTTTAACGCATACCCCCCTTCAAAAAAACACCCTCCCCCCCCTGCCTTGATGATTAATTACTAATATGTTGCTTTGTCCTTTGCTTGCCTTGCTTGCTGTTTTACTTTCCGTCTGTCTTACTTCCTTGTTCCTTACTTGCTGGCTGTACTTCTGTCTGTGTCCTTTATTTGTCTTGCTGTGTTACTGCCTTACTAATTTACTAATAGTACCAAATAAGCCATTTAATACGCTTGTAAGCGTTTATATCCGTTCTATTGATATAGTATTAATAATCAATATTATAACACGTTATAACGCAAATAAACCACTAATAAAGTAATATAATAGTATTGTGTTGTTGTCGTTGTCTGTTTGGTGTGTTATTACCTTGATGTTGTGTTTGCCGTCTGTAGTGGTTGGCTGCGTTACTGCTGGCACGTGGTGTTATCTGTCTTTCTTCCTTGGTGTGTTACTGCTTTGGTGTCTGTGTCCCTTGCTGTGTTACTGCTGGCACTATTGATTAAACACTAATACCAACCCTTTTACTACTCATTCAGTCAGTCGAATAATAACCACCTTTTGAAGCGTGGTTATTATCCTCCTTACCTAACTAATAAACTTACAAATACATGAAAAAGTTATTATCTTGTATTACTTAAATATCTTATTTTCAATTTATTATATTATTAATATCCATTTTAAGCCGTTGTAACGTCCTTTCTTTATTGCTGTGGTGTGTTGTGCTACTAATAGCGTTATATGCTGTCAGACGGCAAATAAACGGCTAATACGTTGATGTTGTGTGCCTTGCTATTGTGTTACGTTATCTTACCTTGCTATTGATTGGTAGTGTTGTTTGCGGTGGTACTCTATATGTCGTAATATCTGTTTAGATTGGTAGTGTTATTCCTGCTTGTCTGCTTGGTGTTTACTATTGTCGTACTATTACTTTAATCTGTGTTATATATTGGCTATCTGTGTACGTGGTGTTGGTATTGTCTATATGCTGTTTATTTCGCTTGTATTGCCTTGTTATATTACCGCCTTAACACTTTACCACCTTGCCACTATTACCGCTTTATATCGCTTGTATTAGTGCCTTGTGCTGGTGTTGGTTACATATTACGATAACAACACTTTGATAGTGTGTTATCTCCTTGTATTATTGGGTTGGTATTATTATTTATCTTTCCTTGCTTGATTAGTTTATACAAAAAAGGATAACGGCAATTATATCCGCTATGCCTTGACTATATATTGAGTTAAAAAGAATATATTTGGTATATTAATTCAATTAAAGTGCATTAATCTGCTTAATTAACTCATCGTATTTTGTATTTATCTTTTTTCTTTCCTCGCTTGTTTTTACCTTTAATATATTTATTTCTTCTTTGCGTCTTTTCTCAACTTCCTGCTTTGCTATATCCTTCATTTCTTTTGTAATACTATTAATCATATACTTTAATTAATTTGTTGGTTAGTTTATTGATATTTAAGTGTTTACGTTATATCCTTTATTTCGTATTTCTTTTAATACTTTGTCTTGCCGTTCGTCTTCCTTTCTTTGTAATTCTCGCCCCAAATCTATTCCGATAAAGAAGGAACAAGTACAGCAAAATAACGCTATTAATGTGAAAATTAATAATATTATTTCCATGTCTTTTTATCTCTTTTATTTGATTATTTTTTTAATGTCTTATACACTCCTTTGCTTTGGGTAGTGGTGCTTTTTTTGCTTTTCTGTAGGTGGTGTATATCACATCATCGTGCGCCCATTGTGCTATAATTTTACTTTTCGTTCGTGAAATTACCTTGTAAAAGATTTTATCTGTTGTCCGTGCCTTGGTGGGGTGCATTTTTTGCAACATTAATACGTCCCCCCTTTTGATGTCGTTTAAGTCGTAACCTTCATTATCTGACCACCTAATCCACTGATATTCACCATTTTGTAATACTTTAGCGCAATAGATACGATTTGAACCCCATTTGTATTCAAACCCTTTGAAATGCTGGTGCATTATTCCGTCTTTGAGTTTATAAAACTCCCTATCTGTCAATTCATTAGCCATATTATATTTTTTATTTCTTTATTATATTATTTCTTTTTCTTTTAATTTACTTGTGTTTGCCCTTTTGCTTGTTTGTATTTTGAGAAAAGGAAACCCAAATTAAACCTTTCGCCTTCGTCTAAGTGTTCTAATACATACGTATAATTTTCGTCTGTTTTGAACTCGTCGTAACCTTCTCGTTGACTGCGTATTATGTGTAATAAAGTACGTCCTTCTTCTCCCCATACATTCGCAATACAATTAGCCAACATTAGCGTATCAGTATGATTTTTTGTGAGTTGCAAGTGGTTTTCCTTGATGTCCTTTACCATGTCTCTAACCTTGTTATATTCCCTTGCTGTAAGCGGTTTATTAGCGTTAATTTCCAACCCTTGAAGGGGTTGTTTATTAACTTGGGTTGGTATTGATATTTTCTTTGTGTATATTTCGCATTTAGTATACCAATATTCCTTATCATCGTATGACATATAACGTTCTCTATTGACGTTAATACATGAACAATCTAACTTTAAACCTATTTTATTAAAGTCGCTTTCCAATGCCTTAAATACCCCCTTAAAGTCGTTTTTATTGTCTTCTAAAATTGGAATAAGTGCATACATTCCACGTCCTCCGACTGACATACTACTATACATAACGAAGGGTAGTGAATTTATCTTTTTACGCATTTCTTCTATACTTACACCTTCATTATCTTTAGCGTCAATGTCAACGGCAATTAGTGGGTTAACTTGCTTTATCTCCTTGGCTGTTTCACCTTGGCAAAGACATGAAGGGGTATAAGATAATACATTTTCTTTTGCTTTCTTATATTCGCTTTCATTTGCTTGTCTGTCTATGCTTCTAACCTTGGTTATTTCCTGCTTGCATATTCTCCCCGTTATTATTGCATTGTATAAGTTGCTTTCATTCAGCACCTTATGTTGTTTCATAATGCTAACTTTTGTATTTGTCAGAAAATCGGGGGTTATATGCTGCTTTGCTGTTTCCTGCTTTTCCTCTTTTGCTTCCTCCTTGGCTGCTGGGGCTGCTTTGGTTGTTCCTGCTGGCTGTGTTGTTTTGGTTGCTGGTTGGCTGTCCTCCTGCTTTGCCTGCTTTGCTTCTTCTTCTATTTCTTTCGTTACTTCCCTTGCTATGGGGTAATTAATACCCTTTGGGGTGTTTGTGTCCTCGGTGTTGTCTATGTCGCTGTACTTCCTTGTAATTTTGTTGTATTTAAGGGTACATTTTCCATTCATAACGCCCTTTGCGTCATCACGCAATTTCAACACATTAATTGTTGTTTCCTTTTGTTTGCAATCTGTAATTTCGATTGAAAACATAAAATCGGATATATTAAAAAAGTTTGCGCTTCCGTTAACACTATAAGCCGTAACCTTCTGCCCTTCATTAAGTTTAGTTGGATGTGCAACTAATATTATAGCCGTGTCCGTGTCTATTGCTGCCTGCTTTAGCATTGCAATTACTTTACCGATATTAGTTGTGTTAACTTCTCCTTGTATCAAGCGTTGTATCATTGTAAAGTTGTCAATAATACACATATCAATATTAAACTGCTGCTTTGCTGCCTTGATTGCTTGTAAAAGTTCTTCACAATCATTTAACGCACCTTCTAATATAATGCTGTGTTCGCTTGCCTGCTGGTAACTTCCGTATAATGTGCTTAACTTCTTTGCTTGGTCGTTCTTTGGCGTTTCTGTTGCCAAATATAAGGTTTTCCACCCATTAGTAACTCCCATAGAATACCCGTAAAAGTTGGTAAAGGTTGATTTACCACTGCTGGGGGTTGCTACTAAAGTAGTTATCGTTTGCTTGTCTATTCGCATTATCTCATCAAAGGAGGTAAGTCCACAACGATAACCTTCAAAAGATATATACGCTTTTGCGCTATCTATAAAATCGTTATTTGTAATGAAATTGTACATAATATTAATCTTTTATCGCTTCTTCTAATTGTCGTCTTTGTTCTGCCAAACTTGGCTTATATTCTTGTTGTGGTGCTTGTTCTTTTTTAGCGTTAATTTCCACCCTTGTGGGGTGTCCATTAACTTGGGTTGGTATGTTTATTTTATTGCTTGTCGCTTTCGCTTTGTCCTTTGACTGCTTATTAATTCCCTTTATAATGTTCATTGCCTTGTCAGATAGCACCCATTTAGTAGTAGTTTTTGTGACCCCTTTAATACTGATATAATCGGTTGATGTGCTAATTAAGTAGCCCTTTTCAATCAATCCTTTTATAATCTTATTAACTAACTTTGTATTATTATTTTTGTCCTTTCCTCTTTGTCCGCAAAGGGTGGCAATGTGTGACTTTTGGGTCTGAATTTCTCTTTTACCTTGTGATATTAAGTGCAACATTGTTATTATCTCATTTGCACTTGTTAGGTCTTGTAATTGATTGAGTATTAAAAACTCATTTATTTGATAACTCATATTGTTTGGGTTGTGAGGTTATTATTATTTGTTGGGTTGTTTCTTTTTAATTAAAATTGGTGGTGGGGGCAAACCCAAACAAAAAGCCCCCTTTTATACCACCTTTATTTTATATCTTTTTATTATTTATCAAGCATACACTTTTTATATAACTCATTCATTTCTAATAACTTACGGGCTGCGTTAATCTTTTCCCATTTCTTTTTAATTGCTTCAATTCTTTTCGCTTCCTTTTCGGGTGTCATTGCCTTATATCGTGCTTTCTGGGCTTCTGACATTTTGCGCTTTGTTTCCTCGCTGTGCTTTCTTCCTGTCATCATATACTATTTATCTTTTTTTTAATTGTTATTATTGGAGTGTATATTTTAAGTACCCCCCCTTTATTAAATAATTATCTTTTTATTCTGAAAAGTCAAGTATATTTTGCAAAGTTTTCTGTAAATCGTCTTGAAACGCCCTAAAACAAAGGAAAAATAATTTGAAAATAATTGAAAATAATTTTGAGTTTTCTAATTGATTTTCAATTTTAAGGATAAATAAGGGGATATTTGGGGTATTAAGTGGCTGGGGGTGCTGCTGGCTGGGGTGTGTAAATTCAATCGGTTATATAGTGTTATGTTGGTGTATTGCTGGGGATATTACATATAAGGCAAAATAAGCACGTATAAGGGGCTTTTGCTGCTGTAGTCGAATAGTTTACAAGTAAAGGGATAACAAGCCGTCAAATTGCAATATATACGCTTATATGGTGTCTTGGGTGTAATAGGGTTGTATTGGGATAATATAGCGTTATATATATCCAACCCTTGAAGGGGTTGTTATATATAACTTGGGTTGGTTTTTATTTTGTATTGCTTCGCTTTCTTTCCCTGCTAACTTATTCCCTTGTACTTATACATTCATTCAGTATTACAGCATATTATAAAACATAATAAAATACATTACCAACCCAAATTATTAATTAACCACCCTTTGAAGGTGGTTTAATTAATAATGCTATATTCTATTATTATTATATTACTATTATATTATGTTAGGTATTATAGTACCTAAGGGTATAGGTATTATAGTACCTAAGGGTATAGGTAGTTTTTTTAATATCATCGTATAAAATACCTATGGGTATACTTTATATATAGATAGGTGTCATAGTACCTAAGTAGATACTTTTATACATTTAAGATGATAGGTATTATAGTACCTATGTAGATACTTCCTATTATATGACTATATAGGGGGTAATTTATTACCCCTGCTTTACTTCTGACAATACAATATATGATATTTACCCCTACTATACATTTACTATATTTCTATTACACCTTATTAATATAAAAATAAAAGCGATATTAGCCGTTATAATGTTATGGTTGGTATAGTATAAGGGTATTAATAAGATAAGCCGTTACAAGTCAAATAAAGGGGTATTTGTGGGGTGCTTGGTGTGGTGGTGTTGGGTGGGTGTGGTGCTGCTGTGTGTATTCGTGGCTGCTTGGTGTGTGTCGTCCCTGCTGCTTGGTGGTGTCGTCCCTGCTGCTTGGTGGGTGTGGTGCTGCTGTGTGTGTCTGTCCCTGCTGGGTGTATTGGCTGGCTGCTGCTGTCCCTGCTGCTGTCCCTGCTTGGTGTTATGGTGGGTAAAAGGGAAAGGAAATATTAACATAAAACATCAATACCAACCCAAATTATATCCCCACCTTCAAAGGGTGGGATATAATGCTAATACTACAGAAAGAAAAAGGGAAATAGCCGTTAATTGGTTAGTTCCCCTTTGCTGGCTGCTTATAAATGACAATAACGGACTAACTTGCCTAAATTAATAAGCAATTTTTCAAAATCATTTATTGCAGATATACCGCTTTGTGGGGCTTTCTCATTTGCAACTTTGAAGGTTAAAATGCTTCTGTTTAAGTCGTCAACTATTAAACCCAATAAAAAACATAACTTGTTGTAATTCATATTGTTAGCACCTTCAAATCCCCATACTTGTAATATCTCCCTTGTCTTTGCTTCTGCTGTTGCTTTGCGCTTTTTGTCTGTTTGTCTTTCTAATTGGCTAAAAAAGTCATCTTTTAATACATTATAATCATTTAACTTTTTGATATTCAATAATTTATCATCATTTGACAAGTCATTATAATAGTCCAAATCTTTATCTTTATCTTTTGCCACTGCTGGGGCTGCTGCTGTCTGTGTTCCTGCTGCTGGGGCTGGTGTGTTGGCTGGCTGGGGCTGTAATTGCAATGAATTTATAATATCCTCATCGCTTGGGTGTCCGTATACTTTTTCAATCATTAATGCACTATCCCCAATCATTTTACCGACTTGTTCGTATGTATAACCTTCTCTTAACTTGATAGTTACAAACGTATGACGGGCAAAATGACTGCTTATAATTTCATTTAATGGCTTGCCACTTGGGGTTAATCTGTTGATAGAAGCACGGCTAAATAGCACCTTCAAATAATGTGCTAATGATTTGTCTTTTTTATTTTTTGTTTCATTCTCTTTGTTGGCTCTTATTGCCTTTAATAATTCCGTAACTTCTTTTGTTTCAGTTATATATGCTGTTGTTGTACGCTTGATTGTAGTTAAGATGATAGTATTACATGGCTGTCCCTGCTGTACCTTATAATCTCCTTTTATTAACTTTAGTGTGTCGCTAATTCGCTGACCTGTAATTAATTGCAGCAAAAACACATCCTTGTAATATTGTTCTTTATCATTTTTGACCTTTACCGCCTTGAATGCTTCAATTTCTTCCTTTAGTATTTCGCATTTCTTTTCTTCCTTCACCTGCTTTACATTCACAAATGTAACTGGGGTTATTCCGTACTTGGTGCCTGCTTGTGTGCCTGCAATATATTTAATTAATTGCCTTATTACACTTGCCACCTTATTAACCTTGCTTGGGTTGCTATTCGATTTAAGCCACTCCACAAAAGCATTAAATGATGACTGACTAAGTGCCTTTGCACTGTCCCTTTGATTGGTATTTGTAATCCATTGATAAAACACTTTTACGTTTTTCTCATATTGCTTTGCAGATGTTTCTTTTATCTTTCTGTCCTTGGTATATTGCTTTAGTGCTTCATTTATTAACTTTGTTGCTTTCGGTGTCTTCTTTGATTGGATAAATTGCGGTGTTACTGACATATCGTTATTTTCTTTTAGGTTGATTTTTTCTTTTAAGATTTCAAAGTTAGTAAAATTATTCTGATATACCAAAATACGGGCTTGTGCTATATAGGCGGTTAATTCCGCTTGTTCTTGCAACTGATTATTAGTCAAATCAATACCTTTACTAATCATTATTGGCTGCTGCCTTTTGCTGTCCCAAAGGGTTGGTAGTATCTTTTTGCCCGTTGGTATCTTTGCTTGCAACTTTACCCCATTACTAAGGTAGTACACCACCATATATAAAGGGGTGGGTTGCTTTGCTTTTGGACTTCTCAAATTGAAATTAACACTAATTAATCGACTTATTGCCATACTTTTACACACTTTTACCCCTTTGGGGACGTTCTTATAACTGGTTATTAAAGCCACATATTCAGAATGTGCGTAAAATCATAAATGACTGATATAGTGAATATTAGTATATATTCCGTGAAAATAAGTGAGTTATCCAAACTTTTGAGTGTTAAAACACAAATGAGTGATGATTTATTTCTTCTTTTTGGCAAGTTTGGCATCGGACACCTGTTATCTCGCTTGTCATTGGAGAAACATGACGGGGTTTCCGCTTCGGAGTTGTTCCTTTCTCTTTGCCTCTTCCGCATTGTGGGTGAGAGCATCCACAGCATATGCAAACGTAAGATATATGAGCTTTCAAATCATGGTAAGAACAGTTTCTATCGGATGATGATTCGTCCGCAGATGGATTGGACGCGCTTGATGAACCACTTTGCCCTGTGTTATATGTGTCTCTTGCGTAAGTATGGCGAAGCTCCTCAAACCAATACTACGACATGTTTCATTATAGATGATACTGTGCTTGAGAAGAGTGGTGTGAGAGTGGAGGGTCTCAGTCTTGTTTTTGACCATGTAAAAGGTAGGTGCGTATTGGGTTACAAACTGCTGCTTTGTGCCTTCTTTGACGGCAAGACAACCATGCCTTTTGATTGGCTCTATAACGAATCGTGTGGGTAATTATAGAAATCTTAGATAATAAAAACATAATCGCTTAGAGTTCGCTAGTTTCACATTATATATATGGTAGACCTTTTAAATTATTTGAAAGCCCCTCATGTAAAAGAAAGTCCCTTTATGTCTCGTTCTAAGAAGAATAAGATAAAACCTGTTTCTCCATCTCGCATCGTTCATTCTGTTACTTTGTCTATTAACTTCTGGCTAAGAGTTCTTGTTTAGTCTTTGCAATATCCGGTCTCAGTAAACTTTGATTAATATTGTCATAGTAAGGTAGTTCAGATAAAATCAAGTTTGCTGTCATTTCTGTCATGCAATCCATTTACTTAACTCGTTAGTCTTCAGTGAAGTAACACAAAGTGTTAAATATGACAGCAACTAGAAATGAAATTTATTCTTGTATCATGTGTAATATTTCACCTCGTTTAGGAAGAAACATTATGACTCCATAATTTGTAAGAACGCTATATCCGTAAGAACGAATCATGCTATATTCTGTTACAAGATTAAGGGACGTCTTCAGGTTGAGAGTTAAAAAGGATTCTCTGTGTTGGTGGATGTAGAGTGGGGAAGACACAGAACAGAATAGGAAATTTTACAATATGTTATAAATAACTTGTTCACTAAAGATAAAAAAGGGATAATCGTATTTCTCTCAGAAAGTTAAGTTTATATTAATTAGTAGCGATTAGCAGAATAGAGTTATTAATAATATATGATTTTTTGATGGGCGCTCTTTATTTTCAGACTAATTACTTACTTTTGCAAACAAAAAAAATATCTCAATGAGTATTATTGTATTTACTATTCTATTATTATTAGGTGCCTATTGTGCTGGTTTGTTAGGTTCCTTGACAGGTTTAGGAGGAGGAGTAATAGTTATTCCTCTGCTCACTTTAGTTTTCGGTATCGATTTCCATTATGCTATTGGAGCAGCTTTAGTAGCATCCATTGCAACCTCTTCAGGTTCGGCCAGTGCTTATGTAAAAGAAGGGATGACCAATATCCGGTTAGGAATGTTTCTTGAGATAGCAACAAGTATTGGTGCCGTTATAGGAGCTGCAGTTGCTTTGTGGATGCCCACCAATGGTATAGCTATCGTTTTCGGCGCAGTTCTCCTTCTCACAATAGTCTTACAATTTCGTCAGAAAGCCGATTACGTCAATGTAAAAGGTAGTCGGTTAGCGATGAAACTGAAGCTTTTTGGCTCCTATCCTACGAAAGAAGGTAGGTCGCAAAAATATGAGCTAACCAACGTGTCGGGCGGCTTTTCTGTGATGGTACTTGCTGGAGCCTTGTCAGGACTATTAGGAATTGGTAGTGGAGCGTTGAAGGTGTTGGCAATGGACGGATATATGAAAGTCCCATTTAAGGTCAGTACCACTACGAGTAATTTCATGATAGGTGTGACAGCTGTAACCTCCGCCGTCGTTTATCTACAGCGTGGTTATATAGAGCCAGGTCTTGCCTTCCCAATAATGGTAGGTGTGTTAGCAGGTGCAATGAGTGGAGCAAAGTTACTGAAACACTTAGATGTAAAAGTGTTGAGAAAGATATTTGCTGTAGCCATACTGCTGGCTGCATTAAACATGATATATAATGGTATAATAGGAAAGTTCTAATATGGAAGAAAATACAAACACTAAGAATGATATGAATACTCTGATAGGTAACACCTTGCGTATTGGAGTCTTTACGGCATGTATTATAGCCTTGATAGGCGGTATCTGGTATGTTGTAAGTACTTTGGGATCAGCATTACCAGATTATAAGGTTTTCTATAAAGGAGATGAAAGTTATACAACCTTTGAAGGCATCTTCAAGTCGGTATTTGCGATGTCAGCTACTGGTTGGGTACAATTAGGCGTAGTCGTTCTCATGCTCACACCAGTAATGCGTGTTGTATTATCTTTGGTAGATTTCAGCATTCAACGTGACTGGCTTTATGTCGTCATAACGGGGATAGTTCTCCTCATAATTGTCATGAACTCGCTTGTTGGAGTGGGATGAGTAATGTTAAATAATAAGTAAAAAGTTATTTATTGTTAACAAAAGTGTTTTGCGAGCTTATTATCTTTCTTATTATTAGGTCGTTTGAGGGAATATTTGTACCTTTGCAACCCGAAACAACAGTGTGAATTATAGGCTTTTGGGTTATATCGCACTTGTTTGTAATGGATTGAAAATAAACAAAATAAATATATAACAATAAAAAGTAAAATTATGCCTACTATTTCACAATTAGTAAGAAAAGGCAGAAAGGACATCGTAGACAAGA
>QWCO01000143.1_pt1 | contig 36773 bp, 41 predicted proteins | sample 1972611 | NCBI WGS metagenome assembly QWCO01 (sample SAMN09866706, study PRJNA288562) | Human oral metagenome isolate term1_saliva, whole genome shotgun sequencing... | reverse complement strand
TCTACTCAGGCTGCAGATACTCAGCTTGTTGATCAATTTTCTGGTCAAGATTTTAATGTTAATCAGCTGAAATTTTCTCAGGTAAAAAGTTGCGAATCTTTGGAAAAAATGCTAGAAAAATATGCGAGAGAGTATTCTCGTCCTCTTTATCTTAAGGCACTGGATGTCAAGAATGAAGTTCCCGTTGAGAGTGCGATTGTTTCAGAGCAATCAATTGCTAATTCTGCAGTTTCACAGGATGGAGTTCTTAGTTCTAGTACGGATTTTTCTCAGACTAACATTCAAAAAATCTGAGTTGATGAACCAGAATTGATAAAAACTGATGGAAAATATTTTTTTTATTACAATCAGACAACACATAAGATCAGTATTGTTACTTCCCCTCTAGATATTCAGAAAGCGACTTTAGATTCAAAAAAGATTCAGCTTGTCAATGAAATTATTGTTCCTGAAATGTTGGATGGAATAGAGCTTTTCTTGGCAAAGGATCGTCTGATAATTATAGGTCAAATGTCTAATTATAGAAATAGTTTGCATGAAAGCTTTTTGACCTTTCAAAATCGTAGTATTGTTGCGATTTATGATACTTCTAAGATTAAACAGCTCCAGCTTCTTAAATTTGAGAATTTACCAGGATGGTATCAAGATGCAAGGTTGATAGATGATCAGCTTTATGTGGTTTCAGAATTGGGATTTAATTGGCGGAATTGGAAAGGAAGAGTGCATGATTTTAGAAAAGGACTAGCTTCGGTAGAGCTTACCTCTCAGGGTACAACCCTTCAACCTTTAGAATGTTCTCAGATTTCTTATGTGTTGCCAGAAGATGAAAAACTGAGTCTTGATCCAGTTTTTACACTTGTTGCTGGTATAGATATTCGTGATATGTCCAAAAAAATGGAAACTACGGCTCTTTTGGCTCCAAATGGTGAAATTCATATGACCAAAGATGCTCTCTATCTGGTTTCTGATTTTTATACACAGAGTAACTGGTCTTGTCCTCGTGGAATGTTATGTGCAGTTCCTTATTTCAGGACAACAACTCAAACTATGATTCATAAATTTTCTAGACATGGTTTAGCATTAAGGTATCAAAATACAGCATTAGTTCCATGATCCTTACTTACGCAATATAGTATGGATGAAGACGATAAGGGGTATTTCAGGATTCTAACGAAAATGTGGGATCCTAAGCTTTCAACTCAGCTCTATGTTTTTAGTCCAGATTTAACGCTTGCTGGGAAGTTAGAGAATATTGAACCAGGAGAAGAATTTAAATCTTCCAGATATATCGGTGATAAACTGTATTTAGTGACTTTTGAGCAAGTCGATCCGTTATTTGTGATTGATCTTGTTCAGCCGACTCAGCCCAAAATCATTGGAGAGCTTAAAATCCCTGGTTATAGTACTTATCTTCATCCACTTAAAAAAGAAGGGACTAAGCAATATTTGGTTGGGCTTGGCTATGCTACTACAACTAATCAGTGGTGAGGGGTGACTAATTCTGGAGTAAAGCTTTCACTCTTTCAGATTGATTACGCAAAAAAACAAGGAGAATTAATAGATGTGAAAGAACTAGATTCTCTTGTACAAGGAGGTAAGAATTCAGATTCTCAAGCTCTTTCCAATCCAAGGCTCTTTGTAATGGATAAAAAATGAAATATAACACTTCCTCTTAAACTTGTTTCCTGGTCAAATCAAGGGGAAAACTGTACTATTACTTATGATATTCAAGGAAAGGAGCAGAAAAAAAACTGTTCTTCAATTCTTGAACCTTCATCTTATTTCCTTGGCTTAAAAACCTTTTCTGTTAGTCCACAAAATGGAATTAAAGAAGTTTTTGCTAAAGATTATCTTCAGGCTATTCTTGCGAAAAAAGGACTCTCGATAACAGGGGATTTTCAAAAGATTCAAAGAGAATTATGGGATAACGATGAAATTTTTGCATTACAGAATATGAGAGTTGGATATGCTGGAGATGCATTGTATGCTTTTACTAACTTTTTTGCTGATTTTATCTTTCCAAATAAGAGCTCAAAAACGCTTTGGTTTAAGTAAGAGTGTATCTTCTCTTGAATAAGCTTCGCTTTATATTTTTTGTCTTATCTAAAGGTTCTCTTGATTTTGTTTTTTGCATATATAGAATCAAACTCGTTTATTTCTTATTGAATCGCTATGGAAAATAAGAGATTTCACAAGGATGAATATCTTGAAGAAACTACAACTCCAGAGGAAGAGGAGGATGGACCTATGCATATCTCTCAAGTTCTCATTATGGGAGCCTTTACAGTTGCAAGCTTTTATGCTTACTTTGCAGGGTATCAGCTTCGTTTCAAAAATCTTAATCTCGGAGCTTATTCTTTCTTGGTTGTAGGAATTCTGTTTTTGATAGCTTTTTCGTATTCTTTCTATACCTACCTTCAAGAACAAAAAAACAATAAATAAAAATCAGACTTTTTACCTTTGTTTTATTTTTTTTCTGATACAATAATGATGACTTTTTTAGCTCCAGGAGTGTGTTTGATTTGAGGAGTATGATCCCTCATCTATACGCTTTATCGATGGAAAAATGGTGGATCTATCAAAATTTCTACCCTACTTCTTGCAGTTATTGGAATCCCAGTAGGAATTGCTTATCTTTGTCAGTATTTTGGACTTGTTAACGTTCAGGTACTTGCTCAAGGACTAGGAGCGGAATATTATGCTCAGCGAACTCAACAGCAAGCTGCTAGTATCGATGATGAGATAGAGGATTGAGAAGATTTTGAACAGGATATTGATGATACGCTTGAAAATGTAGAAGATTAGAACTTCTTATAAAATAAACTCTCTTCCAAGAGAGTTTTTTCTTTGTTCTTAATTTTATTCAGTTGAGTCGACTTATCTTTTTTTTGGAGGATAGTGTCAAGTTTTCTTACCTTACTTTTCTGGTTTATTTCCCACTTTTAAAGGCTTTTGCGAATTTAGATAAGGCATGATCCGATCTCAGACTGCTTCTTTTTGAGTCTTGTGAGAAATGACTTTTCAAAGGAAGTAAGTGACTTTTTAGACCTCATGAGGATTAAACAAAATCAAAATAGATCTTTTTCTCGGGGAAATGCTTCTGAAACAAGGAAACAAAAGTCTGAAAAATCTGATCAGGAATCTTTACGAGTCCATTTTCTTGGAGCTGAACAAGATTTCGGAGGTTGGAATTCAGATTTTTTTTCTGCATTTGCTTAAAATCTCCTTGATTGTAGATGAGAGAAGCAATGAAAAGTGAATTAACTTTCTCCATATCAATCTCGCTCTTCACCTGTTCTAAGAGTTCGCTATAAAGATTCTTATAGTTCTCAACTGGTAAAAGAGGGAGAAATCTGAGTCAGACTTTATAATTTTTTTCTAGAAGGGTATTGATCGCCTGGATCCTAGCACGAAGTGGAGCAGTCCCTTTCTCATACTGCTCAATAATACTCTGCGGATTAAGTGAAAAAGAAATCTCCGTATTGTGAGGTGGGATTCCTTGATTTGCTTCCAGAATGCTTGAAATGTTTGCAGATTTTGTCCTCGTTTCCATCAGTACTCCGTCAAACTGCTCCATAAAAGGGAAAAAATGCTGATTAAACTCAGAAAGCTGATCAAGCCCCTGAAGATCAGAATAATTACTCGCATAAAGGGTAATCTGCCCTTGATATCCAGCTTTTCTCTCTTCTTCAATTTGCTTTTTGATACTTTCCTGGATTTCATCATAGTTTACGAAGATTACAGGATATTGAGTCTTAAAATTCCCTTTGAGATAGCAGTATTCACAGTCAAAGACACAGTTTAGACTTGTTTTGAAAAAATAAGCTTTCCCAGGATAACCATAGTGATCGGGAACAGGGATTAGCTTTGGATTTTCCTGCTGTGCAAGAATAAGTGCAGGGCTTAACTGCTGATTTCAAATATTCTTGTCAAAAATATTTTTATAATGGTCTATTTCCAAGATTTCTGCTTGAGTAAGCTTGCCGAGAATGCTTTTTGTCAGCGGAAAATTTTTAGCTTTTTTTTCAAGATAAATCAGCATGCGATGTGGTATATTTAAAAAAAATCATCACGAGGAAAAGGAAATCCAAACGCTCGTTTTCTGATTTCCCTTTCTTGGTAATGAATTACTATTATCTATTTTTGGTTGATTATCAATGCTTATGCAGCAATTTTTCCTTCGCTATTTTCTATTTTTTGAAGGTAGTCAGCAATTTTTTCTTCATAAAACTCTTTTGGATGAGCTCCGAGAAATCCTTCAGCAATTTGATGGTTCACCCCTACGAAAACCGTAGGAATAGAAACGATTCCGTATTCCTGTGCGAGTTCTGGAACCTGATCTACATCCACTTTCAGAATTTTTACCTGACTTTCATCGTATTGAGTAGAAAGTTCCTCCATCACAGGAGCGAGCATTTTACAAGGTCCACACCAAGTAGCGAAAAAATCTACGAGGAGCACCCCATTAAAACTTTTTAAAATCTGTTCAAATTCTAGTTTAGAAGCAATGTGTTGCGCCATTTTTATAATAAAAAAGAATAAAAGTCTGATTATTTAAGACGAAAGATGATTTTGAGTGAGCTTCTTAACTGCTGATAGATCTCCGTATTGAGGCGATATCTGATATTTTTCCCTTCTCTCTTGGCGAGCACGAGTTGCGCTCTCTTGAGCATTCCCAAGTGATGAGAAATCAGATTTTGAGGCTCTTGAAATAGCTCTACTACCTCAGAAACACAGATCCCCTCTGGTAATTTTTTGCAGTTTTCTGCAAGCAGGCAGAGAATCCTTAGTCTATGTGGCTCTGCAATCAGTTGAAGAAGCTCGGAAAACTCTTCAAGATTGTCTAGTCAAGAAACACAGGTGCTCATTCCTTTCTCTTAAATAAAACAATATATCTATATGGATTGATATATAAAATGCAAGAGATTTTTAAAAAAAGAGGACTTATCCTCTCACAAAAATCTTATCTGAATATTGGCTCAAAATTGCTTTTGCTCTATCAAGATCAGCACTTCCAGCAGCATGCACACCCTCCAAAGGATACTTCCATCAGAGCTTATCTCGTTTAGATTTTCCGAGATTATGGTAAGGGAGTATTTCTAGCCTTTCCATACTTTTCCTTGTTTGCAAGTAGTTTCCAAGCTCATGAAGATCTGTTTCATCATCAGTATAGCCAGGAACGAGCACATATCTGAGCCAATACGGCTTTTGAATTTTATCTAAGTAGTCCAAGGTCTTGAGCGTATTTTCATTACTTTGTCCTACGAGCTGGAGATGTTTTTCTGGATTTATCTGCTTCAAATCAGGTAAAACCAGATCAACAAGCTGGAGAATTTCTTTTGCCTCTGTACTCTGCCAAAAACCGTTGGTATCAATACAAATGTGGTAGCCTTCAGCTTTCAGTCTTTTGATAATAGGAAGCAAAGCCTGAGCCTGAATGAGCGGTTCTCCTCCTGAAAAAGTAATCCCTCCTTTAGCTCAAAAATATTCTTTCTGCTTCTCAGCCTGGAGGAGAATGTCCTCAACACTTCGCTGCTTAGCTTTATCATTTTCTAGTGGAATGGTATCCGGATTGTGGCAGTATTTGCATCTAAACATGCAACCTTGCAAAAAAATTACAAGTCTGATCCCAGGTCCATCTTGGGTTGCGAAAGTTTCTATAGAGTGTACATTAAGCATGGTTTCGTCAGTTAAGAATGAAAATAAATGGTTACTTATAGATTGATATTTTAACTTCCATATTCTCCCCATGAAAAAGCTCCACAAGAGGCGTGGAGCAGATGTTTCTTTTTTTAATTGAGAGAAATTAAATGACTTCAATTTGATAACCGCTGAGCTGAGAAGCAAGTTTGATATTGCTTGCTCCTTTCCCGATAGCAAGGGGTTTCTGAGACTCTTCAACTCTCACAATAGCTTTAGTATCTTTAATTTCAATTTTTTCTACTTGAGCAGGTTTCAAAAGCCTGATGATAAGTTCTTTTGGGTCATCTACAAGTTCTACGAAATCTACCTTTTCTCCATCAAGAAGTGAAAGCACGGTATTAATTCTATCTCCTTTATGACCTACGAAAACTCCCACAGGATCAACGCTCTCGTCATTAGAAGAAACCAGAATTTTTGTCTTTTTCCCAGCAATTCTTCAAATTTTCTCAATATTTACAATTCCTTCTTCAAATTCAGGAACAATTTTTTTCAAAATAGCTACTACATAATCACCGCTTGCTTGTGTGATTTCAAGGGTAATTCCTCCGGCTTCTTTGCAGATTTTTTTCAAGAAAACGAAGATTTCCTCTCCTAATTCATAAGGTCTATTTGGAATTTGGCTTTCTGGAGGAAGCACTACGGTTGTACCCTCAATATCTAGGATAACACTATCAGTATGAACTTTAGTAACTTTTGCTTTGAGAAGCTGTCCTTCTTTATCTTGGAATTTGTCGTAAAATCTTTCTCTTTCTATATTTTTGATACCTTGTTTGATGGTTTGAGCCGCAGCTTGAGCAGCGATTCTAGAAAGTTCCATACTCGCTGGAGTAATATTGATCAAGAGCTGTTCTCAGATTTCTATATCTTTTCTTTCTTTTTTCGCATCAGCAAGAAGAATTTGAGTATCTTCTTCTTCAATTTCCTCCACAACAGCTAAAGCCTTATAAATGCTGATAGATCCGTCATTCTCAATATTAACGACAATTTCAGCTTTTCTAAATTCTGGATAATCTTTCTTAAATCCAGATTTGATCCCAGATCTAATAATTTCCATTACTTGGTAAGGATCAAGTCTGTATTCATCTACCAAGTGCATAATTGCAGCCTGAATACTTTTTCCATCAAGTTTCATTCAGTATTTTTTTTACTAATAAAAAATTGGTCTGACTTCACTTTAGCTATTCTCTTTAGTTTTTCAAGGAGAAAAAAATCTGATTTTATTTTTTGATCTCCTTTGTTGGATTACGACGATTATATTTTCATCATAACTTTTAGAATAAAGGGAAAGCTTTGATTCTTATTCTTTTGGTAGATAAAGGTTCTTTTAATCGTTATCTAAGATCCCTTTTTCTTCAAGCTTTTTCACTAACGCATCAAACTTCTCTTTACTAACCTTTTCCTCTTTATTATCTCTTTCTTGTTCGTCTTCCATTACCTTTATGTGAGGCTTGAATTCTTTTAAATTTTCTCGTCCTTTATAAAGTTTCATTCTTTCAGGAGTTATGTTTCCTTTTTGCTCAATTTCTTTTACCTTACTTTTGGTATAGCTAATTTCTCAGTTTTCATGTACTTTTGCTTCAACTTCTAGGAAGATATTGAACATTTGATCTGAGAGTTTCACAATAAAATGCTGATTATCTTTCCAGAGTATGCTATGAAGATTCCAGTATTGACCGTAGCTATAATATGCTTCACTCCAGTCACGATTGAGTCCTTTTAGAGGTGAAAGCTCATCAGCTTTATTATTTCTAATGTCTCTATCAATTGCACCTCTAACATCAAACTTTTCTAAATCAAGTTCCATAGGACAGAAAAAGGCATTTTCTTTTTCATCATAGTTGATCCAATCAGAACACTTTCCCATATCTTCATCATAATAGGGATCATAATAACCCCATTTATTTGTTCGTTCTGGTTTGTGGAGGTTATTTGAATGTAAAGAATTGCTAATATTAAACTTCCAATTTTTAGGAATGTAGAGGTCTACAGAATATTCCATTGGAGTAAGAGGTACTATCTCATCAAAAAGTTTGTAATTTTTGTGGTAAATGTTGAGCATTCCATCTCTAATTTCATAGATAGGATTTGAAATACTTTTGGAGATTTTAGTAAATGTTTCCTTATTCTTTGTATAAATATTATAGGTAAATACCGCTTTAATAGCATCTCATTCATAAGGGATATAGTTTATAATCTTATTTTCTTCTATGATTTCATTAAAAGGCAAAACTTGAAAATTGTTATTAAGATAGTCTACATGAATCGTTAGTGCATGTCCATCATCAGGAAGCGGAATTATTAGTTCCTTGTTTAAAATCTCTTTTTGACTATTGTGAAAGGTATAAAAGACATTAATTCCCGTAATTCCTGCGATAATCATTGCAAAAATTCCACTTACGATCGCAGCAATTAAACTCGCAGTATTCATTAGTTTTTTCTTAAATAAAGTTCCGATACTTCCGAGCAAAAGCAATAAAGCTGATAAAAATCCAAGAGCCACTCCCCATGAAGTTATTGCTGGGAAAATTGACGTCATCTCTACATTATTCCATACATATCAATTTCGTAGGTAGTAGAGCAGGATTCCAAGTATTCCAAGAACAAGGGTTAGAAAAGCACTCCGTAAGAGGAGGAAACAGATTTTTACGAAATTCCAAAAAGGTCAAAATAATGTTGATAATCGTTTTAATATATTCGGAATCGCTCTACCCAAGATTCGTTTCACATTTTTGAATCAGAATTTTATACTATTTGTGAAGATGAGCGTTAGATCCCAAATTTGAGTCAAAAAGTAAGAAAAAACTGATCTTTCCCCGTAGTTTTTCTCTTTGATCGGAAAGATAAGAGCAAGCAAAATATAAGCTATAACTCCCCAGAAAAAGAGAATTCCCATTTCGCTTGCGAGAAATACATAACTTGCAAATAAGGTTATTCCTCTCCAAAATCGCACATTCCATCCTGTTCCTTGTGCAAACATTCCACAAACTCAGAGGAAAATTGCGGTTTCTTGGGGTCTGCTTCGGTGGCTTTTTTGGAGCTTCTCGTAAAAAGGTTCAGCTTTTTCTTTCTCTAGTTCATTTTTTCAGGCTTTTGGACTATTTATTTCATTAGAAGAGGAAAATTCTTCTTCAGCAAAGATTTCTTCTGGTTCTCAAAGGTCGTTCACGATTTGGATGGCGATCTTTTGCGTGATTCAGCCTTTTTTATTTTCTTTTTCGCTTAATTTATCGGCGAGTCTTTGCAAAATGTCTTGATGAAGATCAGTATCAATCTGATTTTTGGCTACGAAATCATTTATCCTCTCTATATAATCGTGGAGAAATTTGAAAACATCATTTTCAAGTTGGAATGACTTTTCATTCAGATTTAGTGTTTTCATTGCGGTTAAAATTAGGAAAGTAAAAGAGTTTACAGTGTAAAGTTCAGAATGACCGTTAGTTTTGTTATTAGAACATCGCCCTATATTTACAGATTCTGGATTCATAGGATGGCGGTATTGAGTTGATTTCGAGTTTGTTCCATTTTTTTCATCACTTGTTTGCCAGAAGGAGTTAGTTTGTAGTATTTTCTCGGAGGTCAGCTCATAGATTCTACCCAAGAATAGGTCAAAAGCTGATCTTTTTTGAGGCGAGAGAGCAGGGGATAGAGTGTTCCTTCTACGATCAGGAGATCGTATTTTTGCAGTCCACTAATAATATCTGAAGCATAGACCTCGCCTTTACTAATAATCAGGAGGATGAGATATTCTAAAATCCCTTTTCTCATCTGAATTGCAATATTATCGGTATCATACATCAGCATTCGTTTTTGATATAAATATACTACCTTGCATTACAAACTACTATATGAAAAAATTTTCTAAATGCAAGAAAAAAAGAAAGTTCATATTACCTAATGATCATCAAAGGGATCAAGCCTAATCAGAACACTTGCTCTTTTGAAATGCTTTTTCAGTTTCATTTCTATTTCACGACTAACAATATGTGCATCTTTTAGACGAATATTCTCATCTTTAAATACCATATGAAAACTGATGAAAACCTTCCCTCCAGATTGGTGGCTTTTGAGCTTGTGAAAACTAGAAACTGCAGGATGAGCAAGGATAAGTTCTCAGATTTCTTCATCTTTTCCAAGGCTTTTATCCATTAAAAGGTCAATCCCATCTTTGATAATTCCTCCACATCATCGGAGAATATAGATAGCAATTCCTATTGCGATAAGAGGATCAATCCATGTCAAATCTGTAAATTTCACAACAACTAGAGCTAAAATTACTCCAGCATTGCTTAAAAAATCCATTTTATAATGCATTAAATCTGATTTTACGATCAAGCTTTTTGTACTTTTAGTCGTTTCCTGTAAGATAAAGACAATTATTCAGGTGACAAGCAATGAAATTCCCATCGCAATAATTCCATAGCCAAGGTATTCAATTTGGACTCAGAAAATCAGTTTTTCAACCGATGAAAAGATAATATATCCTCCCGAAATCCCAATTAAAAGCCCTTCAAATAATGCTGCTAGTGCTTCAATTTTTCCATGTCCATAATTGTGGTCTTCGTCTGCTGGTTTTTCTGCTTTTTTTAGTGCAAAAAGATTGAAAATTGATACTATGAAATCTAATAGAGAATCTATTGCTGATGCAATAAGAACCATACTTCAGCTGATAATCCCAAAAATAAATTTAGTTAATGCGAGAAATCCAGCTCAGAAGAGTGCAAAACGGATTGCGATTTTTGCTTTTTGCATATCATTTTTTGAAATTAAAGCGAGGTGAAGTGTAGTTATTTGTATATTAACTACAATTGATTTTTATGACAAGGGTTTCATATTATTAAATAATATAGTTTATAACTGATGAAAATAAAAGGTTCTAAAAAGTTTGCATTCTTGACAAAAAATATTATAATGACATTGTAATTTTTATTCTCTTAACAAATAGCGAATGGCAAAAACAAAAACAAATGAAGCGTTGATGAAAAATTATCAACAACTTCTTCAATTTGCTCAAAATGCAGTGATTACCGCTGAACTCCAACTAAAAAGAGCAAAACTGACTTTGGATCAGCTTTCATCTTTTGATCCTGAAAATCCAGAATCTCTTTCAGCTTACTTGGAAGAAGTAAGAGCTACCAATCCAGAAGAGCTTAAATCCTACAAAGATGAAGATGTAGAAGTGGTAGAAGGAATCTTTGATGGATACTATATGGTAGGAGCAGATCAAAAGAAATATCCCGTTCCAATGAATTATTCAAGTAAAAGTAAACTCATTCCAGGTGATGTTATGAAGCTGAAAATCCTTCCTGATGGGAAAATGCTTTTTAAGCTGATCAAACCAGCTGAGAGAAAGCATCTGAGAGCAATTCTTTCAAAAACTGATGATAATAAATTTACGGCAAATACGGATGATGGGAAGATTTATTTTCTCAATCAGGCTGCCGTCAGTTTTCATGCAGGAACTCCAGGAGATGAACTCTATATTATCGTAAATGATAAAGATGAAGGACTTTTTGCGGCTATTGAGGCAATCATCAAAAAATAGAAAATTAGATTTTTATTCATAGAAAAAGAGAAATAAGATTTTCTCTTTTTTTAATGTATTGACATTACATTGGAAATACTTATACTTGTGAATGTAACTTAAAAACAAAAAAATATGTTATACATTATTGAAAAAATTGTTTTTTCTGGTGATCAAAGAAAACATAGAAGGTTTGTTTTTTTAACAAAACTTCTGAGTCCTTTTTCTAAAGGACTGGATATGAACGACATTGAAATCCAAGATTTCTGTCGTAAAATAGCTAAAAATCAGTCCTTCCGCTATTGGAATGCTGAGATATTTGTTTCTCCATTTCATTCGAGGATTGAGAAGATTGTCTTTAAGAGAATTTCTCTCTTTAGGAGAAAATATGAAATAGTATTTTTTCCTAAAAAGAAAGGAGAGATTGTTGGAGAGACTTTTTATATTTCTCTCTAGAATATAATAAGAGCTAGGGCTTGGAATGTTTCCTTTCTAAGAATACTAGCTCTTTTTCTCTTGAAAAAAAAAGGATAAACGCTAGTTTAAGATCAGTCTTTATTTTTTCCCTACTTTATGCAGCTTTTCATTTGTTCAAATTTTCAAGTATCTTGAAATCAGCTTATCATCAAAGAAAATCCTGATCTTCTCAATCAGTTAAGAAAGGTTCTAAGGGCTCAAGTAGGGTATGAGTTTTTTGTTCAATCTCCCTCTCCAAAAGAAAGGTATCATTTGTCTTTGCAGTCTTGGACAGATCAGCTTATTACCTCGAATATTCTTGAAATTTTACCAATTCCACTCAAAAAACAAAAAGTCTGAATGCTGATTGCTCTCCCAAATAAACAAGAAAAACTTGAACTTATCGTTCAGAAGCTTACTGAGATTGGAGTTGAGGAAATTTTCCTTTGGGCAAGTGAAAGATCGGTAATAAAAGCTTTAAATCCAAATAAAGAACAAAGACTTCAAAAAATCAAAAAAGAAGCAACAGAACAATCTTGGTCTTGGGTTCTTCCGAAACTTACTTTGCTATCAGATATAAAACCATTACACGAAAATTGGCAGTTTGTGGTTTTTGATTTGCCTAATCATAAGCAAAAACTTGAAAATAAAAAATCAGACTTACCACTTTTGTGAGTGATCGGTCCAGAGTGATGATTGACTGAAAAGGATTACTCTCAATTTCCAGAGGAGTTTCAGATCGATTTTCTGGGAGAACAAGTTTTGAGAATGGAGACTGCAGCGATTATTGGTGGATGGAAATTGAAGCAATATATCTAAGTTATATTACTCTTGGTCTTTTTAGATTATGTGTTTATTATTTCCACCATGTTATTTTGCTTCCTTTGTTTTCAAGATAATCTGCTAATGAGCTAATAGTTGAGTTTTTGGGGTATCAATAAGAAGAATTTTGTTTAGGAAGGAAAATTTGAGAGATTATAGGTAATTCTGATATTTCTCATTCGTATGATTCCAAGTTTTGTACTCAAAGGCGATCAATTTCCCCAAGGAATACCACATTTTTTTCAATCTTTTTTAGTCCTGCAAAACGGAAGGCCCCTCCTTTTGGAATTCTAGTATTTTCAGTGAAGATTTCAATATTGTCTAAAAAGCAAGTTCCTGCAATTTCTTCAGGTAGTGTGATATTTTGTAATGATCTTAAATTTGGGAGTTCCAATGCATGCATTTTTTTAGGAAATACGAATCCCCCCTCAATTTCAGAAAGATTACTATAGAAAAATTTTATTGTTTCAGGGAAAGCTACAGATTTAGGTCGAGATGGTATGTTAAAACAAGATAAAAATTCTAATCACTCTGGTAAGGCCATATTTTCTGGTCGTAATTTTAGCTGATCAATTTTTAATTTTTTTAGTTTACTTGGTAACGGCGAATTATCTAGGAGTTCTTCTATTCCAATGGTTAATTTTTCTAAATTTTCCGGGAAAATGTTATTGTTTGGGTATTTTTTTAATTCTGGAAGATAAAGTTCTATTACTCAGGTCGGAATCTTTATATCTTCTGATAGAGTAACTAGATTCGGCAGTGAGAGCTTTCCTTTGAGGTTTTTTGGGAAATGGAACCCTCTAGGAAGTTTCGTAATATGCTTTAAGGTAAGGTTTTCATCATATTCTGGATGTTTTAGAAAATATTCACTCAATGCTATCAGATTCTCAGGTTTATTTTGTTCTTTTGCAAGTTGCTTATCTCAAGGAGAAACGAAATTATCCTCAAGACCATAAATTCTCTTAATTTCATCTTCTTGGTATGATTCAGCATTTAATGCTTGTGTCAGATTCTCCTTAGTTTTTCCTAAGACTTCTTGTCTAATAAGATACTCTTGTTTTTTTTCTGAATATAATGGTGTTTCGGAATTTTTCATACTTTAGTCGATTATTAGATAAAGTTTTACTTATTATATTCACCTTCATTTCAATTGTCAATTTTTCCTTTTTTTTAGAGAGGAATAAAAATCAGATTGAGAATCTTTTGCTTTTCCTTACACTTCAAGCTAGCTTTATTTATCTGCTGAAATAATGAACTTAGATACTGCAAATCAAGTAGAATATGATCTTTATCTCCAAGGCTTAACTGACGAAACTGTGAGGAAAATCTCCGCTGATCTCCAAGAACCAGAACGAATGCTGGAGCTGAGGCTGAAGTCGCTTGAGATTTTTCATAAACTTCCAATGCCAAGCTTTTGACCTGAGATTTCTGATCTGAATTTTGATGCTTTAGTCTACTATGCAAAACCAAAAACCTGATCCAAAACCTATGTGAATGACCGAGAACAAGTGCCAGATGAGATCAAGTCTACCTTTCAGAAACTCAGAATCCCTGAAGCCGAACAGAAATACCTTGCAGGAGCAGGAGGACAGTTTGATTCTACCGCGGTGTATCACAAGATCAAAGAAGTCCGAGCAAAGCAGGGGATTATCTTTGAAGATATGAGCCATGCCCTCAAATCCTACCCTGAGCTTGTCCAAAAGTACTTTATGAAGCTCGTTCCTCCGACTGATCACAAATTTGCTGCTTTGCACGGTGCGGTTTGGAGTGGGGGAAGTTTTGTCTATATTCCCAAAGGGGTAAAGCTGACCCAGCCTTTGCAAGCCTATTTCCGTATGAATACCCTCGCTGGAGGGCAGTTTGAACATACGCTGATTATCGTGGAAGATGAGGCGGAAGCCCAGTATATTGAGTGATGTTCGGCTCCCAAGTATAACCAGCTTTCTTTGCATGCGTGATGCGTAGAGATTTTCGTTGGTAAGGAGGCGAAAATGAGATATTCATCAGTTGAAAACTGGTCCACTAACACCTACAACCTCAATACCAAAAGGGCTCTCGTTCAGGATTTTGGTCTAATGGAGCGAATCGGTGGAAATCTCGGTTCTGGAGCGACCATGCTCTATCCTTGTTCCGTCCTTAAGGGAGAAGGTTCAAAAGCTGACAATCTTTCAGTCGTTATGGCTTCTAAAGGGCAGCATCAAGATGTCGGAGCAAAAGTCATTCACCTCGGAAAAAACACCAGCTCAACCATCGTTTCCAAATCCCTTTCTCTCCAAGGGGGAATCAATACCTATAGAGGACTGGTAAAAATCTGACAAAATGCCGAAAATGCGGTATGTAGCGTTAATTGTGATGCTTTAATTTTAGATGAAGAATCGGTGAGTAAGACGATTCCTGTGATTGAATGTGATAATGCTTCGGCTTTGGTTTCTCACGAGGCTTCTGCTGGGAAAGTGGATGAATTTCAGCTTTTTTATCTTATGAGTAGGGGAATGGATGCGGAAAAAGCAATGTCGCTCTTGGTAAATGGCTTCGTTTCTAGCGTGGTGAAGCAGCTTCCCCTTGAATATGCAGGGGAACTGAATCGCTTGATAGAAATTGAAATGGAAGGAAGTGTAGGGTAATTGAGGTATAAAAGGTAATTCTGATCTATAAATTTTTCTTTCCCTTGATTATTTATAAAATGCTTGACATTTAGTAGTGGAATAACTATATTCGCTGCGCAATTATAAAAATAAATATTAACCTTCCTTTCATAAGAAAGGACATAAAATGAAAATTATGAAAGAAAATTTTAAATTAGCTCAGGAGTTCCTGAAAGAATCAGGAATCCTCGGGTTTTCTGAAGAATTTTCTTGCTTAAATCTAAGACCTATAAAAAAGGCTAATGAGGAATGGCAGCGACTTCTTCAACTAGAAAAGCAAGATCTGGTACTGAGGGTGTTAGAAGAGGTTTTGAACTCTTCTAAGCTCGTCAATATTAGACGAGCATTACAAATTTATGGAGAGCTATTTGAACTGAATAAGTTTGAAATTGTTCTTATATCTCCTTATTATTATCGTTATTATGTTGAGTATAGTAATTTTTTTCGAAAACTTGCTTATGCTCATTTGGAATTACGCTTCCAAAAATTTAAAAATCTGATCTAAGATTCTATGGTCAGATTTTTTATTAAATACAATTGACATTTTATTAGAAATGTTTATATAGAATGTGTGAGATAAAAAAATTAAAAAAACAATCATAAGATAAAAAAAAGAAAATTTATTATGAAAAAAAAACTTAACAAAGCAGAAAAATTTTTAGCGGAAATCGGTGTACGAGAGTTCCGTAGAGATTTCCCTCCTCTTCCTCCTGTTCCGAATGCCATTGGTATGTATATAAATTACATATGGGGATGGCTCGAAAACGAGAAAAAGAAGTATGTTTTAGAAATTTTTGAAGAAGCATTTGCTTTAGAGCTTCCTGAAGGATATTGGACTTGTACTTATAGAGACGAGTTGTTAGATCCCTTGGAAACTAAACTTGCGTATACAATTAAAGATTATAACCAATATAATCAGTATGCGCAGATTATCAATCATTTTATCTTCTTTCACGTATTGTTAAGGACGAAAGTAAAATTAGAACCTTCGTGGCTTCCGTGTGAAAACATGAGGTTTGAATTTAAGTTTGCATAATTTTAATAAAAAAACTGACTTCAGATTCTGAGGTCAGATTTTTTTTATTTTTATGGAGTTGATATAAAATAAGAAATAATTATAGTATTTGTGTGATAAAAAAATAAATATTAATCAGTCTTTTTTTTAATGAAAAGACAAAAAAATAAATAACTATGGAAAAAGAAAAATATAAACTTGCTAAAAAATTTTTGGAAGATTCTGCTATTCATGTGGATCAGAATCTATATCCGTTTGTTTCCGATCTCGATTTTTACGAAAAAGTAAATAAGAGATGGGAATCTACAAGTAAAGAGAAGAAAGAACTCCTTCTAAAAAGATTTGAAAGGGCACTTTCTCTCCCTCTTTTAGAGGGATACCAAGAATTTGTTATTCAACTAGACCAAACTGAAGATGGCTTTGTGGAGCTAACAGAAGAGGAAACTAAAATTTTAATATATATTTTAGCTTCTTCTGATATGCGTCCTTATTATGAGGATGTATATCTATATTTTGTGGCACATATAGCATTCAGAACAGAGGCTCTTTTTCTAGGAGGATATTTTACTCAGGATTTTCTTCCTTGCTAAATTATAGAAATCTGATTTCAGAATACTGGAGTCAGATTTTTTTTGTGTTTTTTTTGACTTTGTGGTAGAAACTTGTATACTTGAACTAGTCGGTTTTTTATTTTTTTCTTGAATCTATGAAATTTAGCGATCCTGTAAAATATGTTGAGTTTCTTAATGATTTGATGCTTCAGAAAAATGCTTCTGATATGTATTTGACTTATAATGAACCTCCTGCTCTCAGGATCATGGAGGAAGTTTACAGACAAGATGAACTCGAAAAACTTGATGATGATAAGCTCAATAAGATTGCACTTACACTGATGAATAAGACAGGCTTGGAGTATTTTGAAAAAAATGGAAGTCTGGACCTCTGAGTGGGCTATCAGGATAGAAGATATAGAGTAAATATTTCTCGTCAAAGAGGACATATTATGATCGTTTCTAGGCTTCTTAGAAAAGAAATCCCTGATCTCAAAAGTTTGAATTTGCCTCCAATTTTCAAAGAGCTCGCTTACAGAGAAAATGGAATTATTTTCCTTGCAGGTCCAACTGGGTCAGGTAAATCAACGACTTTAGCAGCGATGATTGAGGAAATTAATCAGCATAAAAAAAAGCATATTCTGACGATTGAAGATCCAATTGAATATGTTTTTGATCCAAAAGAAAGTATTATTGATCAAAAAGAACTCTGAAAAGATGTTTCTTCTTTTTCTAATGCGATGAAGTATGCACTTAGACAGAGACCTGATGTGATTCTCTTTGGGGAAATTAGAGACTTAGAGGGAATTAGGCAGGCGATTTTGCTCTCTGAAACAGGGCATCTGGTTTTGACGACAGTACATGCAAGATCAGCAGAGCAGGCATTGAATAAGATTATTGGATCTTTTACCTCTGATGAACAGAATCATATTAGAACACAGCTTGCAGAAAATATGTCAGCAATCGTTGTTCAAAAACTCCTAAAAAGAGTTGATAAGCCATGATTGACCCTTGCACAGGAAGTGCTTCTCAATACCACAGCGGTAGCGAATGTTATTAGAGAAAATAAGCTCAATCAGCTTAAAAGTGTAATGTATACCAATAGAGTTTCTGGAATGCAGCTGATGGAGGAGAGTCTTTTGATTCTTATAGAGAAAGGGATGATCGGTATTGATCAAGCATTAGAAGCAGCAAATAACCCTGATTATATTAAAAGAGAGCTTATCAATAGAGGACTACTAGGATAGTATTCTTTTAATTTTATTCATACAGTTCATCAAGATGAAAAATCAGATAGCTTAGTGCGATTCCTCCAGCTACTGCGAGCAGAATACTCACAAAAGAAAGTCCTGCTTCAACTGAAAGATTATAAATACTATGAATGGAAAATCCTAGGAGGAGTGCAAAGATATATCTCCAAAAAAGGCCAATATTTCTGTATTTCATAATAATAAAAGCAATACTTCCTGTTGCTACGATATGAATGAATGCAGTTACAAGTCCTCTTCATACGAGCATCCCCGTTGTGATTGAGCTTCATTGGACTAGCTGAAGTAGAAATGCAAGCAGATTTTCTGCGATACTAAAAGAAAAACCAATTAAAAGCGAGAAAAGGAGTAAGCTAGAAGGATTTATTTTTTTTGAGGATTCTGACTGATTATGTCCGAGCGTGAATTTGAAAAGTTCTTCTACAGAGGCTGCGAGTAAAGTATAGAGAATAAGGGTAGAGGAGCTAAGTGTTGTCCCAATAAAAGTAAGGCCGATAAGCACTAAACATCCAACTAAAATCTGAATCCAGATTTTTTTATTTTTTATCTGCTTGAAAATGAACGTTATCCCTATGACAATCAGTAAACTGTAGACCAAAAAATTTGCTGTCGATCAGAGTGTGATGTTTTCACGTAAAAAGAGAAGCGAATGATCAAGTCCTAAGAGCGGGAGTAATCTTTCATATCCAAAGAGGACTAAAACAAGTACTCCACCTCGTAAAAGAAGTATCCACTTAGAAATTTTTTCTGTAGATAAACAAGAAAAAACCTGATTCAGGAACCAGCTCCAAAACCAAATAAGGATGAAAAGACTAATCAAAAGTCAGAGAATTTGCACCTTGTTTATTCGGAAATAAAAGTTTCTCGTAAATTTAGCAGTTGCTCTTTGAATGTTGGATCTTGAGTTGTGGTGATGATGAAGAGTTCTTGACTTGTAGATCCCTTGGACATTTTTGCTTTTCGTCCTGTTGCTGTGGGGATAGAAACAGAGAATCTTAGTTCTGACGAGCCTTTTTGCTGTCTGTGAATCCTTCATGGAATTATCCTTTGGATACAAGCTTCTCTTTCTAAATGAATCAAAAAGGGAATAAATTCAGAAAGAATCGTATGTTCTGTTTTTACTTTTTTGAAACTTGCTTTCATCCCTCTTCCTCAACTAAAACCTTGTAAACTTCAAGAGCTTTCGTATACTTCTAAGGATTTTAGTTAAGAAAACAATCCAAAATGCAACTCCAAATGCTCATCCAAGACCCTGCTTTCAAAAAGAAATTTGTCCTTGAAAAACTCCTTTGCCACTATCTCAATACAACGAGAACCGACTTGCGAACCAATGCTCAGCAGGAACTTTCTCCTGAAATAGAGCAACGTATTAGAGCCGATTATCGTACGTATGAAGAGGAAGATAAACCGCTTGAATATTTACTGGGATTTGTAGAGTTTTTTGGAGTAAAGTTTATAGTAAACGAAAATACACTCGTTCCAAGACCTGAAACGGAATATATGATCACTGCAATCACAGAAGCGATGCAGGAAAATCATGATACAGACAATATTTTGCTTGATATTTGAACAGGATCATGAGTGCTAGGGTGTTCAGTACTTTTGCAGAATAGTGATAAATTTCGTGAGGTGTTTTTTGCTGATATTTCTGCAGAAGCACTCCTCGTTGCCAAGCAAAATTATGATGCCTTGATTGATGCTTCCAAGTATGATATGAGGATGTTGCAGTCAGATTTATGTGCTTTTTTAGAGAGTTATCAAGAGATTATAAAAAATAAAAATCTGATCCTTACCGCTAATTTGCCCTATATCCCTGATAAAACCTTTGAAGAAAATGCACCAAGCAATGTACAGAAACGAGAACCAAAAATTGCTTTCGTTGGTGGAGATGATGGTTTGGATCTGTATAGAAAAATGTTTTCTCAGCTTCAAGGCATCAAGCAGGAAGTAAAAAGTCTGGTAATGTTCCTAGAGATGATGACCTGGCAGGTAGAAATCCTTAGAAAAGAATTTTGAGAATACATGGAGTTTGAAGAAGTAAAGACCTTTCATTTTAATATCAGAATTGTGAAGGCTCGATTTAAGTAGTATGATTTATTGGTGTATTTTAGCTTAACTTTTAAAAATAGATCTTTTTCTAAGAAAATCTTTCTCTTGAAATGTGGATCTTCTTTTTTATACTTTAGTCGATTTTTTTTGCTTTATTATAAAATACATGGTTTTAGAGAAGGCGCCTCAAAAATTCGTCCACCTTCTTCATAAGGTGAAATTTTGGATTCAGGCTAGATTGGAAAGGCTTGATAATTTATCAAGTTTTATTAAAATTCCACTCGCTATTTTTTTCTTAATTATTGGACTTATCTTTTTTTATATTCCATTTATTAATGGAATGATCTTTTTGTTTATTGGTTCAAGAATGTTAGGGAGAAATTATATGAATAAACTCTTTCGTTTTTTGAGAATTGAAAATAATAGAAGGTATACTTCTTATCGTGAAGCTTTGTTTCATATTTTAAAAAAATAAATAAAGTTAAATCTTCTGATTTTTTAATTTGTTGTGATAGTTCTCATTTCTTATTCCTTTATTGATTATGATGTCTGAAAATACTAAACTTCTTGCTCTGTTAGATACTGTGATAGATTGCTATCTCGATAAAGGTGAACCAGTAGGTTCTAAATTTCTTAATTCTTTAGAAGCGGTCGATTATGCACCTTCAACCCTGAGAAAATACCTCAATGCTCTAGAAAAACAAGGTATGGTCTATCAACCTTACAACTCTTCAGGGAGAATGCCGACGCTACAAGGGCTTTCTGCATATTTGGATACAGCACTTGCAGAGCAACCTGAAGAAGTTGATTTTCAGCTTGATACTGCGAGAAAAGGACTCAAAAGTCTGGTTGAAGCTTTGGGAGAGGTTTCTGATGGGGTAGTTGTTGGATTTATTAGGAATGATGAGTATTATTACCTCGGGATCAATAATCTGCTTCGTGATGATATGATTGATGAATATTCGGCGACGAGGACGATTATTCGCTTTATTGAGGAGAAAAAAATCGTTGCTTTCATTGACAAGAAAATTCTCAAAAATAAAGAGGTCTACTATACTTTCGTAAATGATCAAGAAACGCTGATTTCATGTGTCTATGTGAAAGTAGATTTTGATGGTTATGATGCGGTGCTTTCTATCGTTTGACCACTCAGAGTCAATTACAAAAAAAATATTGCAATCCTCAAAAAAGTTTTAGAATCTTTAGCTCATTAGTATGGTACTAGAAAAAGAGCAAAAATCAGAATTTTGATCCGAGAAGTTGCTTAATCTTGAACAGCAACAACAGAAAGAGGCTTTTCAGGTACGTATTGATGAGCTTAAAAAGCTTGATCAGTCTACAAAGTCTGGAGTCCAAGAACTCAAAAAAGAAATGGAAACTCAGCTTTCTTTGTTAAATCTGGAACAGAAAGTCCAGGCTTTAGATGGTCGTAATCAGGACAAATTTCTTGTTGATGTGGAAAAAATTGAATCAGAGCTCGCTATTTTAGAAGATTCACGTCGTTTGTTTGTAAATTTAAAGAGTACTATTACTGCCAAAAACCCTCAGCTGTATGCTCAGATTCAGCAGCAATTTCCTGAGAGCTCTGAAATGGCAAATCAAGGCAGGTTGACAAGTTACGAAGCTATAGCTAGTATCAAACCTCAGGAAGGAGAAAATGTTGTCGCTAATTTTTTTGCTGGAATTGTAGAAAAACTTATAGCGTAAAGTCAGACTTTTTATTTTGATTGTATAGAAATGACAGGAATTGTTCAAAGTGCAGGTGGAATCGTATATTATATTGCTTCAGATGGAGAACCAAGGTACTTGCTTATCAAAAGGCATGCGCTTTCTGGGAAAATAGAATGGGTTTCTCCTAAGTGAAAAATCCAATCATGAGAAAAGGTTGAGGAAGCTGCTTTGAGAGAGGTTTCTGAAGAATGTGGGATCCCGATTGATCATTTGATCTTAAAACAAAAAGTTTGAATGACCTCTTTGAGAAGTTCAGAAACGAAAAAGGGGCATTTAGACAAGGATGTAACTTACTTTTTGATGAAATATACAGGAGATCCTATGGCGATTCAGATCACCGATGGTGAGGGCTATATCGGAATTTATAAATGGGCTGATATTCAGCAGGTGCTCTGACTTTTGTATTATGAAGATATTAGGGAACTGATCAGAAAAAGCTATTTGATGATTAAAGAAGAGAAAAAGTATCGTTCTATTCAGCAGGATTTTTTGAAAAAATTAGGCTAAAAATCTGATTTTAGCTCCTAAAAATCAGCATGTCAAAAATATTCAATCAAAAAAAACGAGGAATAGCATTTTCTTTTCTTCTTTTTTTGTTTTGAGGACGATATTTCCTCGGGCAACTGTTTACTTGATGAGGAGATTTTAGAACCTTATTATCAATCTATTTTTTCGTGCTTCTCATTATGAGCTATTGGAATGTTTCAAATTTTCTTGCTCTTTCAAAAAAGGAATTAGGTTTATTTATGATAGTTTTGCTACTTTTGACCTTGCTTATTGTGGGGATCTTGTGAGCTTATCTATTAATGGTTTATTGGGATGTTTCTTATTTTTTATCCTGGGTTTTAGATAGAGCTTTTTTCAAGGCTTTCTATAACGATGGAACTTGTAAAAGTCAGGACTGTTTTTTTGAGGCTTTGTTTGTTGTTTTTTATCTTTTGGGAGGAATAGCCGCGTTTTGGGGCAGCTTTTTGATTGCTCTTTGGAATAAAAAGAGGAGAAAATAAAAGTCAGCTTTTCTCTTTATGTTTTTATAAGGTGAATCAGTTGATTTTCAATCAAAAAGCACCATTTTGAATTATAATTTTTCAAAACTAAGTTTCTCTTGATTTTAAGACCAGAAAGTACATCTTGTACTTATTTATTCTTTTTCGTTTGCTATGATGTCATATCTTCAGAAACCATTTGCTCTTAAACAGGGAGATAAAGTGACTATTGTGAGCTTATCAAGAGGGCTTTTGTGAGAGCAGTTTTGTGCTCATCAGCTTGAGCTTGGTAAGAAAAGACTTGAAGAAATGGGACTTGAGGTTGTTTTTATGCCGAATGCGCTTAATGGAATTGCCGATTTAGAGGCGCATCCAGAAAAGAGAGCGAGTGATCTGAAACTTGCTTTCAAAGATATAACAATTTCTGCAATCATTTGTGCTATTGGTGGTATTGATGGATTTAAGATTTTCCCTTATCTTATGGATGATCCTGAGTTTAAAGAGCTTGTCAGAACTTCTCCTAAAGTTTTTATAGGATTCTCAGATACGACCAATCATCATCTAATGTTTTATCGCTTAGGAATGCAAAGTTTCTATGGACCAGCTTTTTTGACTGATTTTGCAGAGATGGATCATCAGATGCTTCCCTATACTCAGCATCATTTGCAGATGCTTTTTTGAAAGGAGCCTTTAGAGATTCGTAGTAGTGATGTGTGGTATGAGGAGAGAGAAAAATTTTCTCCAGATCAGATCGGAACTCCCAGAAATTCTCATGAAGAAATGCATGGATTTGAGCTCTTGCAAGGACCTGAGAAATTTTCAGGGAGACTTTTGGGATGATGTATAGAATCGCTCTATGAAATGCTGGTCGGAGGAAGATTCCCTGATCAAAAGTTGATCTATGATAAATATCAGATTTTCCCAACTTTAGAAGAACGAAAAGGAAAAATTCTTTTTATAGAAACTTCGGAAGAGAGGTCTACTCCTGCATTTTATGCACAGATGTTGAGGATTTTTAAGGAGAGAGGGATTTTTGATCAAATCAATGGAATTTTTGTAGGTAAGCCTCAAAATGAAATTTATTATCAAGAATATAAGCAGGTTTTATGTGAAATAGTTGATAATCCTGATTTGTCGATTCTTTATAATGTAAATTTTGGTCATGCTTATCCTCGCTGTATTTTGCCTTATGATACTTTGGTTTCTTATGATCATAATGAAAAGGCGATTCGCTTTCTTGAATCTCCATTTCAAGAATCGTTTTAGTTGGTGTTTTTTTGAGCAAGGCTTGCAATTTGTCTTGATTTCAGTAAAAGGAAGTGATTTTATATTCTATTGTATACCACGATGACAACAGAACTCTTGCAGGTAAGTGACATTAAGTTTAAGTTTGTAAATGTTTCCGAAGTAATGGAAGCTGAACTTAAGAAAGCTGTAGATCACCAGATTGCAAATAAAGGGCAAACAATTTTGAAGAAAATTTATGCAAAAAATATTGATGCTAAAGTAATTATTGACTATACAATCATAAAGAATAAAAGCTGACTTTATGAAGCGGATTTTGTTTTCAATTATAATGGAGAAAGATTCGTAGTGGAGAATCATAAAGGATTCAAGGTGGCATCTGATTTAATAACTCACGCTTTTGATAAGTGGAAGAGAAAAGTGCTTGGATTCTGGGGGTTCTTAAGTAGATAGTTTTTTGGGCAGATTAAAATATCCAAAAAAAATCTGATTTTTTATTTTTATCGTAGAAGAAATATGGCAAGTAAAAACTTTCTTACGAGAGAGGGATATGAAAAACTTATTGCAGAACTTCAGGATTTGAAGCAGGAGCAGTTGCCTGCAGTTTTGGAAAGATTAGCAGAAGCAAAGGCGATGTGAGATCTTTCAGAAAACTTTGAATATAAGTCTGCAATGGAAGATAAAGACTTTATCAATTCTAGAATTGTTGAGATTCAGAATTTGATCAGTGATGTAGAGATTATTGAAAAGGAAAAAGAAACTAAAAAAACAGATAAAACTGTTGATGTAGGAACGACTGTTGTAGTGAAGATTGAGGATGATGATAAAGAATATGAGGTTCAGATTGTTGGAACGGGAGAAGTTGGGATAGAGGATGGTTTACTTATTTCTTTTGAATCTCCTCTTGGACAAGCTATTAGAGGTAAAAAGGCAGGAGAAACTGCTAAAATGAGACATGAAAGTGGAAGAAAAAATGTAAAAATTATTGCAGTGAAGTAAGATAAAATATTTACAGGAGAATCTCCTTGATAAGGAATAGTAGAGAAATCTAATATGAAATGGTATCCTAACTTTCCCTTATTTAAGGAGATCCTACTGCTTATAGTGTGCGATAAAATAAATAATTAATTAATTTTTCATTTCTTAGATTCCCTTTATGTATAATCCTTACGATTTCTATTTCAAAAAAGCAAAAAAAGAATGATATAAAGCTAGAAGTGCCTTCAAGCTTGAAGAAATTCAAGAGAAGTTTTTTTTGATTAGGAAAACGACTAAAAGAGTATTAGATATTGGTTGTGCACCGTGAAGTTGGCTTCAATATACGATTGGTCAACTTAAAAAAATTAATGTAAAGGACTATAGTGTTATTGGTTTTGATCTTAAAGAGGTTGATTTACATCTTCCTGGTTTGAGAACCTATGTTCAGGATGTTACACAAAGAGAGGAAGTTAAGGCTATTTTGGATCATCATCAGATTGAAAAATTTGATTTTATTCAGTCAGATATGGCCCCAAATACTATTGGACTTAAGGATATTGATGCAATGAGAGCAATAGATTTACTAGAGCAGACGTATTGGATTTATGATCAGCTTTTGGATGAGAATGGCTCTTTTGTGATAAAAGTTTTTATGGGTCCTGGGTTTGAAGAGTTTGTAGCAAAGATGAAAAAGAGATTTTGAGGAAAAAATATTAAGGTTTTTAAACCAATTAGTTGTAGGAGTCAAAGTAAGGAAACTTATATTATCAAACTTCCATTTCTAAAATAAAAACAAAAAACAGAACTCTTCAAGGGAGTCTGTTTTCCGTTCGCGGAATATCCTACAATTAGGTCATTCCACTTACAAGGTTCTACTACACAATGAATATTATATATATTTTTGATGATTTGTCAAAAAATAGAAACTTTTTCTAAGATAGAGCAACTTTATATATGTAAAGCTAGTAATTCAAATGGATACAATAAAAAAACAGCTTTGGGAAAAACTTCAAGATGATATTAGTGAGCTTAATGAGGGTCTTCAAGAGCTTCTTGAGAAAGGTGCGAATAAGGGAACCATAGAGGAGGAAGATGTTATCTCTGAAATTGATGATATGGATGGGAATATTAAGTTGCTTGAAAAGTTTTATGATCTTGCAGATAAACTGGGAATTAAGATTTTGACGATTGAAGAGGCTTTAGAGAAAGAGCAGGAAGCAACTAAAAAAGAATCAAAACTCTGAAAAGTAAGTCTTTATGGAAATACGGATACCTTAGTGGATAGTCAGTATAAAGATTTTATTAAACTTTATTTTAACGATATTTCAAAAATACCACTTCTTAACTATGAAGAGGAGAAAGAAATTGCCAGAAAGATCAAAAAAGGGGATGAAGAAGCCAAAAAAAAGCTAATTGAGTCCAATCTTAGACTCGTGATTTCTATTGCTAAGAGATTCTTCGGTTCTCGTCTCACTTTTTCTGATTTGATTCAAGAGGGGAATATTGGATTAATCAAGGCGATTGAAAAATTTGATCCGGACAAGGAATTTAAGTTTTCTACCTATGCGACCTGGTGGATTAAACAGTCTATTACCAAAGCGATCGCTGATATGAGTAAGCATGTGAGGATTCCTGTGCATTTGATTGATGAGATGAATTCCTATAATAAAGCTTATCAACTCCTTTTCCAAAAGCTTGGTCGTGAGCCAACTAGTAAAGAAATCTGACAGAAACTTGGTTTTCCGATTAAGAAAATTAAAAAACTTGAAGAAGTGATTTTTGGAAATGTTTCACTTGATAGAGAAGTGGGAGATGAAGGAAGAGATACCCTTGCTGATCTCCTAGAGGATGGAAATACTCTTAGACCTGATCAAATCGCAGAAAGATCCGCTTTGAGAAATAATCTAGACATGATTCTTGGAATGTTAGATGATAGAGAAGCAAAAATCGTGAAGATGAGATATGGAATTGACGGTCCAAAATTTACTCTTGAACAGGTAGGAGAGGAGTTTGATGTAACGAGAGAAAGGGTAAGGCAAATTGAACAAAAAGTAATCCAAAAGTTAAAAGAACATCAGTGACTTCAAAAAATGCTTGGTATTGAGGATGATATTGAAAAAATGAATAATGAATGAGTCAAAAAAAAGAGGGGTCGTAAACCAGCTTCTAAGGAAAAAGAATATGATGAAGATGAAGACTATTATGGGTCTTTTGATGATGAAGATGGAGATTTTGATGGTTTGGATATTAATTTTTCTGGAGATGAGGATGATGAAGAATAATTTCTAGTTCCGGTCTTAGTCACAGTAAATGACTTCAGGTTCTATTTGGACTCAAAATTTTTTGAAAACAGATTTTTGTACTTTTTCAGCAAAAGCTTTTACTTCAGCTCAACTCCCTCATTCGTTGATGAGAATGAGAGCATGCTGTTCAGAAATCTTTACTTTCCCTTCTTTGTGGCCTTTAAATCCACAAAGTTCAATGAGTTGTCCTGCTGAGAGTTTCATAGTCTCGTCGTCTTGAAGGAAGCCTTTGAGATCAGGAAACTGCTTGTGGAGCTTCTCCCATTGAGGAAGTCAGACTTTTGGATTTTTGAAATAACTTCCAGCAGTTCAAACAGTTTTCCAGTCAGGCAGTTTGTTCTTTCTAATTTCAACAATAACTGTTGTTAACATTTCTAGTTTTTTGGCTGGATTAAGTGTTTCAAAGACGATTCATTGCTCAGAAAAAGCTTTTTGAATATCAGCATATTGGGTGTTGAAATCGTAGTGCTGACTGATTTTCTTTAATTTAAAAACAATATGAGTAATGATAAAGCGATCTTTGAGTTCAGTTTTAAAAATACTCTTACGATATCCAAAATCACATTCTTCATTGCTCAATTTTTGAAGTGTGTTGCTTTCAAGATGTACGCCAATTACTTCAGAAATTGCTTCGCAAGCCTCTTGTCCATAAGCTCAGATGTTAGAAACCGCACTTGTTCCTACATTTCCAGGGATTGAAATTAGATTTTCTATTCCTCACCATTGATTTTCGATACAATGTTTCACAAAATTATCTCGAATTTCACCAGCCCCGACTTGAACTTCAATTGTTTCGTCAGTTTCTTTCAGAATTTTGATGCCTTTGATCTGAAGTTTGACTACAATACCATCAAAAAAATCCGTAGTGAAAAGTGTGTTGCTTCCTCATCAAAGAATCCAATGCTTCTCGTTTTTCCATTCTGGTGTTTCTAGGAGTTGAAGTAGTTGATAGGTACTTTCAACTTCAGTAAATAGTTTTGCAGAACAAGGGACTTGAAGGGTATTAAGAGCTTGGAGATTAAAATTTTTCTGCATAAGACCTTTATATAAACGATAAATTCTGATTTAAGACTAGTGATTATAGTAGGAATTGCAAAGGAAAATAGAAAACCTCTGTGAGTAGATTCACTAACAGAGGTTTGTGGATTAATGTCTTTTTTGATACTTTCGTATCTTGATTGCAATTTTTTTAGCTAGACTCCGAAGATGATTCCAAAGTTTTTTTGAAAAGTTGAGCAATTTTCTGGTAAGAATACCATACTTGTTGATACTTTCTTTGCATCTTCCTAAGGCACAAAGTACCCAATAGGCAAAAGCTTGATTGAAATACTCAGCTTCAGTAGGATTTTTTTTCAAAAATCGTTCTAAGTCTGAAAGTCCCTCGCTGAAGTAGAAGGAGTGGATAAGATCCAGATTTTTTTGTTTTTCTCCTACAAAGATAGTGTTATCTCCGAGGAGGTGAATTTTTATTGAAGTCATGATTTTTTATGTTTTTTTTGAAGATATGTTTTTTGTAAATAAAGTCAAGTAAGAATGTTTGTCTTTCTTAGATAATTTATCTTTAATAGAGTCTGCTATTTTAGACCTAATTTTTTTAAAGCTTCATCTTCAGGGGTTTTGGGATCATCATGTAAAAGTAAGTCAGGTTTTAGACCTTCATGATTGATTGACTCTTCTTTATCTGTGATATTTCGGAGAGCGATAGTATATTTGAGGACAGAACCTTCTTGGAATTCTACTACTTCCTGGACAGAACCCTTTCCATAGCTTTTCTCTCCAATAAGACTGACTTTCTCTGGGAAATAATGCTTGAGAACTCCAGCAAAAATCTCCGCAGCACTTGCAGTTTGTTCATTAATTAGAATGGCAATAGGTTTATCTCCACTAAAGATCGGTTCTTTTTTTGAAGTCAGAATTTCTTTTTTATCTTGAGAGATAATGGAGAGAATTGGCTTATTTAGAGGAAGAAACTCATCTAAGATCCCGACGACTTCATCAACTACTCCTCAAGGGTTATTCCTGAGGTCAAATGCAAACATCTGACAGGATGAAAGTTTCCTCATTTCTTCATCAAATTTCTTTTTTGTCCCGAGATCAAAGGAAGAAATTCTCATATAGCAAGTAGTTCCTATTTTTTTTGTTTTTACAAGGGGAATCTGAAATTTTTCTCTTCTGATCCAAAAATGTAAATTCTGATCTCCCCTTTTTACTTCTACAGCAACAGGAGTTCACTTTTCTCCTTTTAGTTTTTCAATAAAGGTTTCTAGATTCGCAAATGAGGAAAAAGCTTTTCCATCAACAGAAATAATACTATCTCCAACTTTGATTCCTGCTTTTTCTGCTGGGGTATTTTCTATTACTCCTGCGACAATGGGATTCTGATTTTCTTCTTGTATCAAATACACTCCAATTCCAGCAAATTCATTTTGAAGTTTTTCAAGTAATACTTTCCCTTCTCCTGGAGTATAATATTTAGTATATTTCTCTCAGAGTTGAGCTACAAAATCAGAGAGTTGATCATATTTTGGATCAGGAAGATTGGCAAGTTTTTCTTTCTCTGTGAATTTTGTTTTAAGGAGCTGTACAATTCCTTTGACAACCGATTGTTTAATGCTTTCTGAAATCTTTGATGTAGTTTCTTCTTTTTCTGCTTTTTGTTTAAGAATCAGCTTTTGAAGCTCTTTTTTTAAAACTTCTAGTGTGAGCTTATTCCCTGTTATCGCTTGCATTTCCTGATTATAATTTAATTTGAGGAGGAGCGACAAATCAGACTCTAAAGCAGGTCTTTTGAGCGGTAAGTCAGTCTTGATATTCGCAAATTTTTGGTTTGCTACTGCGGTTTGGAGGAGTTGATAGAGAGGGTTTGATGGCTTTAAATTAGTATACAAGAGAAGCGGCTTCTGCTCTGGAATTTGCATTTCATGGGTGGTGATCCCAAAGTAGAGTTTTAAAAAATCTTCATAACTTAAGGTTTGTTCCTGAGCAAAACTCGTCCCAATACAGAGAAAAAACATCAGAAAAATCAGAATTCCTTTTTTGAACATATGTATTCAGAGAGATAAAAAAACTGAAAATACTATACGTATCAGATTCTTTTTTTCAAGTATCAAAAAAAACCAGTGCTATCACTGGTTAAAAAATTTTCATTACTTACCTTTCCTCAAGAGAGAATTTTTAAGTGTTAAAGTGCTGTTTTGCTTAAAACAAGCGATGTTTTATTTTTGTTTTTGCTCTTGAGAATAAATGAAAAGTAAGATGAAGAGAATTTTTATCGCTAGACTTTTTTGCTCTAACGATAGAATAAGTATAGTCAGTAAAGTGAAAATTTGCAAATCTTTTATCAGATTTTTTTTCTCTTGAAAGAGCAATCCACAATCCTATAGTAAAAGGCGATTTTACATCATATTAGTAAAGAAATGTTTAAAATTTCTTATTCCCCAAATCTTAAAGGAGAAGTTGTTATCTCATGAAGTAAAAATGCTGCACTTCCTATTGTTGCTGCAAATTATATGCTTGATTATCAGATTCCGCTTACTAATAAGCCGGATATTAGTGATGTTCATGCTATGGAACAGCTCGCTGAACAGGCATTTCAGACTTCAACTAATTTTTTTGATCTTACTTCTGAGCTTGCTACGAAATTTAGAGCTTCTATTCTCCTTATTCCTGTTGGTCTTAAAAAGTTTGGAGAAGTCAGATTTGTTGGGTCTGGAGGCTGTAAAATTGGGAAAAGACCACTTGATACCTTTGATGATGCACTTCAAAAGGCAGGAGTAGAAATCACGCATGGTGAGCATAAAATCTTTAAGGTCGTAGGAAAGCCAAAGAAAAATATTATGCTTCAAGAATTTTCTGTAACGGCAACTGAAGCCTTGATTAGTTATCTTGCTTTTTTGGAGGGAGTAGATTATGATATTACCGTATATCAGGTAGCTACCGAACCTCATGTTAAAAATCTCATTGATTTCCTCAATTATGCAGGGGCAAAAATTACCATGGGACTTGATCATACCATTACTATTTCTCCAAGTTCCATGAAGGTTCAAAATTCTGAATTTGAGATTATTAGTGATTATATTGAGGCAGGAACCTACTTTGCGATTGGAGCGGGAGCAGATAATTCTGAATTAGTGATCAAAAATGTAAATGTTGATGATCTTTCTGCAATGTATAATGTTGCAGACAAGATTGGAATCAATTTTAAGATATTAGATAAACATACGATTAAAGTCAATTCTTATAATAAGGCTAATTATAAGGCGACAAAACTTGAAGTCAGAATTTTCCCTGGTTTTCCGAGTGATCTTCAGTCTATTTTTTGAGCTTTAGCAAGTCAATTTACTGGGATTACGAAAATATTTGAAACCTTGTATGAAGGGCGTTTTTGATATTTGAATGAACTAGAAAACCTCGGAGCTAAGGTTGAAATTCTGAATCCCCATCAAGCGATTGTTATAGGAAAGACGGATTTACATGGAGGCTATGTTTCTAGTACTGATCTTAGAGGAGGGGGTGCGATGGTTCTTGCTGGAATTATGGCACAAGGAGAGACGCATATTCTTAATGAAGAAATTATTGCTAGAGGGTATGCAGATATTCTCAATAAGTTGAAAAGTATTGGAGTGCATATTGAGCAGATATCCTAGGTTTAAGAACAAATAATTTGTTTGTCTAAAAGCTCTTTTTTCATGTTCTCATAAAAAACAATATTTACTCTGATTTCTTGTGTTATTGTAGTATCAAAGTTCTCTGAAATGACCTGAATTTCATATTTGTTATAAAAGTATTGAACCAAAGAAAGCTGATCATACCTGTACTGTAAGGTCAGTTTTTTTGTTATTTCTTTTTGAGAAAAGGGAGCATGGATAATGGCAGCTTTTGTGGATTCAGTATAGGCCTGAATGAGCCCACCAACTCCAAGTAAGGTACCTCCAAAATACCTTGTAACAACTGCTAATACTTCAAAAACCTGCTGTCCAGAAAGGACATTTAATATTGGTTTCCCAGCGGTATTACTGGGTTCTCCGTCATCATTTGCTCTTTCTTGTTCAGAGATAATACTCCAATTTCAAAAAAGGTCTTGTTGCCCTTGAAGTCCTAATCTCCAAGCATAACAATTATGGGTGGCATCAAAGTAGTTTTTTCTAATTTTGAGCAAACTTTCTTCTATTTTCTCTTTAGAAGAGATGGGGATTAGAGTTGTAATAAATCTGGATCCTTTAATTTTAGGGATTTCATATTGAAAGGGTTCTGAGAGTACTTTTGCAGTTAATTTTTCCATTCAGGACAAGAGAGTAAAAAGATCGTTACTGTCCTATGATGACTTTTGATGGCGTAATGACAAGTTTATCGTTACCATTTTCGTAAACAAATCCTTGTTCAAACTCTTGAATGATTTTCCCTTTCAGCTTTTCATTATCAGTAGGTTGCATACTTACCGGTTCGTGAAACTGTGCATCAGGAGCTAATCCAATTGCTTCAATCGGTCTGACCTTTAATTTTTCTAAACTTTTCAAAAGATTGTCATACATCATTTGAAGTCCTTGCCCCATAGAAGAAGTTTTTGCTTCATCAGAAAGATTAAGGAGTGATTTTCTGAGGTTTTCAATAAAGGGAAGCAAATCTTTTACTACCTTAAGAACCGCATCACGATCTGCAGTTTCAATTTTTTGTTGAGTCTGTCTTTGAAGAATATCAAAATCTGCTTTTAAATTTAAATAAGCAATCTGACTATTTCTAGCAATTTCCTCTTTTTCTTGGAGTTGAGCCTCAAGTTCCTTAATTTTATTCAAAAGTGGTCCAAAACCAGCTTGAGCTTCATCAGCTTCTTTTTTGGCGTTTTCAAGCATATTTTCTAAATCAGTATCTTGAGTGATAGTTTCTTCTGTTGTTAAATTTTCATCTTTTTGATTTGTCATTATTTTGTCTGATAAAGTAAAAATCAGATTTCAGTATAGAGATTTTGGCGAATATTTTCAAGACATTAAACCTTGTTCACTATAATTTGGAAGAAGTTGATTCCGTAGATTGCAAGTAAAATCGTTCTCAAAAGCTCAGTTTTTTTTCATAGAGTTCAGTTGCAAGTTCTATTCCGAGATATCTCCAATGTCGTGGCTCTACCATCTTTCCATCAATCTCCTTCCCTTTCTGATAGCTCTGATGAAATCCTCGTTTATGAGCATTTTCCTGCAATCGTTCTAAACTTTTTTTATCAATTCTTCCTCCATTTACTCCAAGATCCAATGCTAATCCGGCTTGATGCTCACTGCTTCCAGGCTCTGCACATTGCTGTTTGCTTTTACAGTAGGATTTCAAGAGTTGTTGCTGATGTTTGAAGGATCTATATGCACTGGTAATGCTTAACTTTTTCTTGCCTTTGAAGTTATTTCGAAAATGCCGCGCCATATCCGCAAATTGGGTTCAGGCTTTTTGTCTGATCTGAAACTTTCTTGCTTTATTAAAGGTAAAGTCTGAAGGAATCGCTACCAAGTCGCTTGGTTCATAATTGATATGTTGAAAAGGATGCTTTTCATCCAGAAATTTTTGATAAGAACTATCATTTTTAAGATCTGGTCCAGCTTCATTTTTTTCATGACTATTACTTGGTTTAAGTGTACCAAAATATTCTTGATGTTGAGCTTTTATAGGAAAATGTCCAAACCAAATCGATAAGCTACTACAAAAAGCAAGTCCTCATCAGAGAAAAAGTCATATTTTTTTCTTCATTATTTCTAGGAGAATAAAGAGTGCTTTCAGCCTAAAGATTTTCCTTTCAAAAGCAAGAAAGAATCTGCTTTAATTTTTAAGTTGTAAATATTGAGGATTTCCTTAACCTGAACTTTGGTTCAGGATTTTTTATGTTTTTTTTTAAGAATTTTAATGAAAAAAAATCTCTTATTTCCTCTTATTATGGGGGCTATTATTGTGGCTGGTTGTGATGTCAAAGATCATTGTTTAGATCAGGGGGGACGTTATGATTATGCTACCAAAACCTGTGAAAAATCTATTCCAGGATTGACCTATTCCAATCTCGTAGATCAAGCAAGTCAAGCAGAGGTGAAAACGGCACTTTTACAGGCAGGAATTGCCGAGGAGAATGTGGAGAAGTTCTTTGAACAGGTCGCATTTTTCAATCAACATGCAGGAACGGAATCGCTGGTGCAATCAGGATTTATCTATACTGGAACACTCGTTCCTGAGTATGATTTGGCGACAATCATCTCAAACCTAGAGAAAAACTCTCCAAATTTTATTGGTTATAACTGTAGGATTACTTCTTTTAGCTTGATGAGAGACCTTATCACTATTGCGAAGCTAGGATTGGTCAATGCGAGTCAGCTTTTTATGGATCAAGATGCTTTGAAAACGAGTCCTCAAAAGGTCTTTAGTCCTGAGGAGCAAAAGCAGTTTGAAAGCTTCTATTCGCTTGTTCCGACGATTACGACCAAGGATCAGACTGTGCATTTTGAAAAGATCAAAAAAAGCTGGTCCGAAAAGGGAATTACTTTCAAGTATGCTAAAGCTTCTTTGATTTCTGTTTGGATGCATTCACATTTTGAGTGAGAGGAGGATTTCCTTTTTATCGGACATATTGGGGTGTTGTTGGATATAGGAAAAGAGCTTTTATTTGTAGAAAAATTGGCCTTTAATGAGCCATATCAGGCAATTAAGTTTGCTACTCGTGCTGATCTTGTTGCTTATTTGAGGGCAAAATATGATACTGAATACAATCAGCCGACTGCAAGTCCGATTTTATTGGAAAATGATCAGCCTTTAGGGGAATTATTGAGTTCATAGTCGTAGAAAAACCTGAATTTTTAGAGGTATTTTTGGATATTCTTAGTTTTTTGGTTTAAAAAACTTTGTATTGACATTGTTTGCAAAATAAGTATACTTCCTTGTTAAAAAAAAGAATACATAAAAAATATAAAAATGGGAAAGAAACAAAAAAAATCAAAAAGACTTCCAATTATGGAGCAAGTCATACTCCTTGCAAAAGAGTACAAGTGTAATATAATAGAATCAAAAAAGATGAATAAAATTCTCTCTTATATAGGAGGTGTTTATTTTTTCCTTTTTGTCATCTATTTTCTTTTGAAACTTCGAAAAGATCAACTAACTTCTCAATCAATGGAAGTTATACTTATATTAACACTCTTTTTGCTTATCTGTATGTTATACTCATATTTTCTGACTAGAATATTAGTTAGGAAAGCAAAAAAACTACATTTAACTCAATTAAAAGTTTTTTTACAAAAAAGAAAAGTACCTTTGTTACTTACTGAAGAAACTTTGGCTACTTCTTGTAAGGATGATGTAATACAGAAGCGTTGGACTATGAATGTAGACAAAAAACTCTATCATGTAATGCATGATATTGTAAAATCCATATCTTGGAAAGATTCTTCTAATCGAAGAGCCTCTTATTTCTCTTCGATTGATCTTACAAATGTCCAAGATAAGTTAAAAGAAAGGATATTTGTCTTTAGGAATGATCTTTCTTGCCAAGTATCTTCTCCCTCCGAAAAAAATCGGACAAGGTACTTAAAAGATTTGGAAGAGCTAGAGAATTTCTTCTCAAAGCTCTAAAAAAATATTAAGAACCGTCAGTATAATGGCGGTTTTCTTTTTTTTAATTGAAAAAGTTCTCAATTCATTATACTCTTAAAAGCTTTTTTAAGAATTTTAATATGAAATAGTTACTTTCTATAAAGTTTATTGAGAGTCTTATAATATAAAATCTGATTTTTTTAAGATGATATATTCCTTGACATTCTTGTATAGATTTATATACTCCATGTACAGAATGTAATAAATATCACCAAAAAAAATCTTATGAAACAAGATTTATTTACTAGCTATAATGTTAAACATATTATAGCACTAATTTTGGCTGCTCATACGCAGCCAAAAGAGGCAATTCATTTATCCTTAAAAGTTAAGGATAGTGCTAAAACTTATAAATTCCAAATCCTAATTGTCTTTAGGATAGATGGAGATCCTTCAATCTATTTTGGAGAAGGTCTTTACCTAGAAAATGGTAAGATTCTCAAGAGAATTTCTCACAGAGATTGTGACTGGGAAAGTACAATTGAGAAACTCTGTTCTGCACTACCAGGATGGGAAGGGAAAAAAGGTTCTATCCTAGCTGTGATTACCGGTATTGGACCAAGGAATCTTACTGCTAGGAAAGGGGAAGATAGTTTCATTTTTGAAGATGGAACTTTATACCCCCAAATGAAGTAAATCTCTTTAAAATGGTCGTACTGTATCTCAGTATCGATCATTTTTTTTAATATTGATATAAATCTAAGATAAAGTGTCTTTCTTAAGATTTTCCTCTCTCTTGAAAATAAGTAGAATTTCTTTATATTTAAGCCAGTTCAGAATGCTTGATTTTGGAGAAAAAACCAAGAAATCTGATTCTGGTTTTTTATTTTTTATACCAAAAAGCAAATGGCAATTAGAAATATCGCAATTATCGCCCATGTAGATCATGG
>QWCO01000358.1_pt1 | contig 37220 bp, 36 predicted proteins | sample 1972611 | NCBI WGS metagenome assembly QWCO01 (sample SAMN09866706, study PRJNA288562) | Human oral metagenome isolate term1_saliva, whole genome shotgun sequencing... | reverse complement strand
GGCGCGGAAATGATTGTAGTTATCGCAGGAGATATTATGCGTATGCCTGGACTTCCACGTCATCCACAAGCAGAACGCATTGACATCCAAGATGGTTTATTAGTGGGATTGGAATAAAAAACTGTCAAAACAAAGCATGGCAAACACCGAATAAGCGGGGAATGCCATGTGCTTCATCTCATAACAACAACAGACCTTGCAAGCGATTAGATAGCACTTGCAAGGTCTGTTGCTTAATATAATAAGGTGAAATGTTAGTGCTTGGGGTAAAAGCACTTAGAGTTTGCCCTGTTCTCCCAGATAACTGTCTTTGAAACCAAGGAAATAAAGCACGCCGTCGAGTCCTATATTATTGATTGATTGCTGTGCCGTGGCTTTCACACGAGGCTTTGCATGGAACGCGATTCCTAAGCCGGCTTCCGATATCATGGGTAAATCATTGGCGCCATCTCCTACAGCTATCGTCTGCGCGAGATTCACTTGTTCGACTTGAGCAATGAGTTTTAGCAGCTCAGCCTTACGCTTTCCGTCGACAATATCACCGATATAACGTCCTGTAAGCTTACCATTCTCGTCGATTTCAAGTTCATTTGCATAGACATAATCAATGCCATAACGACGCCGAAGCTGTTCACCAAAGTAGGTAAAACCACCGCTTAGGATGGCTATTTTGTATCCACATCGCTTCAAAACTGACATTAATCGGTCGGCACCTTCAGTGATAGGAAGGTGGTCTGCGATATCTTTCATCACACTAATATCAAGCCCTTTGAGCAGTGAAACACGTTGAGTGAAACTCTCTTTGAAGTCAATTTCGCCTCTCATTGCACGCTCGGTAATGGCTTTTACCTTATCGCCCACCCCGGCACGCATAGCTAATTCGTCGATACATTCAGTTTGAATAAGCGTTGAGTCCATATCAAAGCAGATCAAACGCCGCATGCGTCGATACATATCATCACGCTGAAAAGAGAAGTCTATCTCTTGTTCTGAGGCCAAATGCATTAGCTTTGACTGCATGAGTGAACGATTTTTGGGAGTTCCTCTCAATGAGAATTCGATGCAAGAGCGCACATTTCTTTCAGGATGTTTTATGCTTATGCGCCCTGTCATGCGCCGAATGAAGTCGATATTTAAGCCTTGATCTGCGATAATCTTTGTTGCTGCAGCTATCTGTTTGGCTGAAAGCGTGCGCCCAATCACCGTTAGTATATATCTGTTTTTACCCTGATGATCAACCCACGACTCATATTCGTCATCGGAAATTGGCGAGAATCCTATGTTCACATTTAGCTCTTCAGCCTTAAAAAGCAATTCTTTCATCACCTGACCAGAATGTAACTCATCGATGCGAATAAGGATTCCAAGCGACAAGGTGCTATGAATGTCGGCCTGACCAATATCGAGTATGCGCGCATTATAACGCGCAAGAATCTCCATTGCGGCTGCAGTTAGGCCGGGACGGTCCTGTCCTGTGATGCGAATAAGTATCTGTTCTTCGTTTGATTTCAGTTTATCCATTTCGTGAAATGTACTTGCTGGTTTACAAAGTGATTTCTCCTGACCCATAACAACGATGGTGTTCAGCGTCGTAAATCACGCAAAACTGACCGGGAGCAACACCGTGTATCTTACTATCAGCATGGATAATATAAGATTGTTCGCCTATTTTCTCAAGCTTAGCAGGTAGATATTCGGGCGTGTGTCGTATCTTAAAGGTGATTCGTTCGGGGAGATCGGGAAGAGCAACACCCTCAGAACAGAACGTTACGGCATGGAAATCACGAATCTTAAAGCTTTGTTTGTAAGCGGTTTCTGGGTCATATCCATGGCTGACATAAAGGGTATTGTTTTCTACATCCTTTTTAACCACAAACCAAGGACCGCCTCCAAACCCAAGTCCTTTGCGTTGACCTATGGTGTGAAACCAAAGTCCTTTGTGCTCGCCTATCTTCTTTCCAGTTTCCAATTCGATAACATCACCGATACATTCTCCAAGATATCGTCTCACATATTCATTGTAATCAATGTCTCCTAAGAAGCAAATGCCTTGACTATCTCGGCGCTTTGCATTAATAAGATGCTCGCGTTCAGCAATCTTTCTCACATCATTTTTCTCAAAGTTTCCTATTGGAAAGATTGCCTTTTTCAGTTGCCAATCATAGATTTGTGCCAGGAAATCCGTCTGATCTTTAATGGGATCAGGACTCGTTATGAGCCATTTCCGCCCATCACTCCATTCAGTTTGGGCATAATGTCCGGTAGCAATGAGGTCGTAATCAAAGCCAATCTTCTCATCAAAAGCGCCAAACTTTATGAGACGATTACACATGACATCAGGGTTTGGAGTGAATCCCATCTTCACCTTATCCATTGTGTATCGTGTCACTTTTGACCAGTATTCTTTGTGACAATCAATGACTTTCAGCTGACAATCAAAGCGTTTTGTCAACGCCGTTGCCATCTCTAAGTCTTCTTCACTCGTACAATCCCACTCCTCTTTCTCCTCAGGTCCTATCATGATATAAAAGCAGTCGGGGTGCAAGCCATGGCTAACCATTTCATAAAGCACCACACTACTATCGACACCTCCAGAGAGAAGAAGTGCTATGCGCTTGTCTTTTATCTCGTCATAATTTATCATTTGCCTGCAAATCAATCTTTATTCATTTTACTTAAATGCTTCTTTCCCACCTTCATTCGGTCGAAACCTAAACCATATACGCCAGAAACAGCGCTCTGACTCACAAAGGCTTGGGGGTCGACATCATCGATAATACGGAATATATTGTAGCTTTCGTTCTGCTTAGCAATAATGAATAACATTCCCATCTTTTTGCCTGTATAGAATCCATGAGCATCTATCACCGTGCAACCACGGTTGGCTTCATTGTTAATTAGACGCCCTATCTCTTCATATTTCTCTGAGATTACAAAGAATTGTACCGACCTTCTAAAGCCATTTATGACATGATCCACGGTGTAAGACATAACAAAGAGTACGATATATCCATAGATAACCTTCTCCCAACTGCCTATAACTAAGTAACTGGATGATATGACACAGAGGTCACAAATGAGTATAATGTGCCCCAAAGATATGTCTTTATACTTATGTATTATGGCTGCAATCACGTCGGAACCACCCGTGCTTCCATTACTTAAAAGGCTAAAACCCGTGCCCAAACCCAATAGTAATCCCCCTACTACACAGGCTAAAAATGGCTCGTTCTTAAACATGATATGCGAGCCAATTACACTCTGCCAAAGGGTTGTAAACACGGCAAAAATGCTCACGGCATAAATCGTTTTAATGCAGAATCTAAGTCCTAACACTTTCAAGGCTGCTGCCAACAAGACGACGTTTATAGCCAAATAGGTGTATTGAACGCGTATTCCTGTGGCCCAAAACACCACAGAAGATATACCTGGAAGACCTCCGATAGTTATCTTATGGGGTAAAAGAAAGACCATCCAACCAAGACTTCCCACAACCATTGCTAATGCAATGATGAGATAATCGTAGCAACCACGAACCAGTTTCTTATTCACTTGCTTCATAAAACAGTAGCTTTGTTTGACTGCAAAATTACAAAATAAAAGTTCAACTTTTGCAAATCGAACTCTAAAAGTGAACACAAGAACCTATAATCTAAGAAAAACTATGACGTAACTCAACAAGAAAGATTCTACAACATAAAAATAAGCCCACTACACCTTAGTTTATTTCATCACATCAAAAGATTTTGTCCATTTCACAAAATGGCACAAATCACGCGATAATCTGCCTTGAATTACTACACAAGATGACGCAAACCACACGATGAATAGATACAAATTACAAAACGAAGTGACAAGATTCAAATCATCATCCGAATTGCATCACATTGTAGAGGAATATAAACAAGCTTATAGATTTGGCCCAACCACGATAAATGTAGCATGCAATCACAGGGCATTTTCATGCTATCAACATTGCGATTTTCCTCTTTTCTAATCATCTAAGATAAGAAATGCCTTTCCCAAAAGCCACAAATCTACTCACTGCAACAGTCTTCTTGGCGCAATATTCCCACCATTAAGCGAGCAGCATTATCGGGAGCGATCTCGTCACCCAAGCGTTTTTCTACCTCCTTATAAGCCTGAAGCATCGGCGCTCTGCCCTCGCCCTCAGGAAGAATACGGCCGAGTTCGGACACGATATTGCTCACATTGAAGCGATCAGCAAAGAGTTCGGGCACGACTTCTCGGTCTACAATAAGATTAACGAGAGAAATATAACGACACGAAAGAATATGATTGAAGGCCCAACGAATGAGTCGTGGCACCGGTGTTTTATAACAAACCACCTGCGGAACATGCAGTAATGCCGTCTCAAGCGTAGCCGTTCCACTGGTCACCAAGGCAGCAACGGCATGATAAAGCAGCCCATAAGTGTCATTATGAATGAGGTTAAAGGCAAGACCAGTAACGTCAGTTGCATTGCCAATCACCTCTTGATAATAAGATGGTTCAATGGCTGGTGCTGCGCCAATAGCTATCTGATAGCGGTTTGAAAAGTGCTGAACGGCGCGCAACATCGGTACAAGATTGTCTTTAATCTCTTGCTTTCTACTTCCTGGAAGCAAGGCTATCATCGGACGATTATCAGCTATATGATGCTTCAAGCGGAACCCATCGAAGTCTGTGTGGTATGTCGTGAGAAACTCATGAATCTCATGTGCCGTTGGATTTCCTACGTAATGAATCTTATAATGATGTTTTCGTTCATAGAAAGCTGTTTCAAAAGGCAAAATCGAAAACATCTCTTTGACATCTCTTCGGATTGCTTTGATGCGCCATTCTTTCCATGCCCATATCTTCGGAGAGATGTAATAATAGACAGGAATGTGTGTATGTTGCTTGAGATACTTGGCAATATCGAGGTTAAAACCAGGGTAATCTACGAGGATAACAACGTCGGGTTGCCATGCCACGATATCCTTTTTACAAAACGACATGTTGCGAAATATCGTGCGAAGATGCAGTAACACCGGCACGAAACCCATGTAGGCAAGTTCTCGGTAATGCTTAACGCGCGTACCTCCAACGGCAGACATCATGTCGCCTCCAAAGAAACGGAACGATGCTTCGTGGTCATTCTTTTTCAAAGAAGCCATTAAATGGGCTGCATGTAGGTCGCCACTGGCCTCACCAACAATGAGATAATATTTCATATCTGTATCAGATGATTAGAGACTCCACGACTTAATGGTATCTATAAACGCATAATCGGTGATATCAATGCGTGTTGGTGTGATGGCAATATATCCGTGATTGAGTGCCCATTGGTCGGTATCTTCAGCGTCAGGTTCGTCATTTCGGCACTCACCAGCCATCCAATAGTAGTCATATCCATGGGGATGACGCGCTTTAACGACTTCATTTATCCAACTACCAAAGGTCATTCGGCACACCTTTACACCCTTGAAAGGAGGTTGAGCGGGAAAGTTCACATTCAAACAAACTCCTTTCGGCAACCCTTCTGCAAGGACTCGGTCGACAATCCGACACACATCATCGCGCAAATAGCTTAAATCGGCTTCATCATCATAGTTACATGTTGAAAACGCTACAGACGGAATATATTTCATACAGCCTTCCCTTGCAACCCCCATCGTACCAGAATAATGATTGTTTACAGTAGAATTGTCTCCATGATTGATGCCTCCAAGCACCAAATCAGGTTTCCGATGGCCACAAAGTTCACTCAAAGCAAGCTTCACACAGTCTACAGGAGTGCCGTTACATGACCATACTTCGACGTCACCCATATTATGTCGGCGCTTCAAACGCAACGGAGTAGCAGCAGAAAAGGCACAGGAGAAACCCGAACGAGCCGCTTCTGGCGCACAAACAAGCACGTCGGCATGGTCTTTTAAGAATGAAACGAGGGTCTTGATTCCGTTGGCATGATAGCCATCATCATTCGAAATCAATATAAAAGGGCGCTTAATATTCATCTTTTACATTGTTAGTTTGCGACAAAAGTACGAAAAAAAGGTTTATTTCTCGTATTTCTCGGCTAAATTATGTAACTTTGCCCACAAATAAACTTTTTTCGAAATGGGAAAAATTATAGCTTTAGCTAATCAGAAAGGTGGCGTGGGTAAGACCACCACAACCATTAACTTAGCGGCTTCTTTGGCCACCCTTGAGAAAAGTGTTCTCGTGGTTGACGCCGATCCTCAAGCCAATGCATCAAGCGGTTTGGGTGTAGACATCAAAGATGTCGATTGTTCTTTGTATGAATGTATCATTGATCATGCCGATGTACGCGATGCTATTTATACCACAGATATCAATGGATTGGATATCATTCCCAGTCATATTGACCTCGTAGGTGCCGAAATTGAGATGCTGAATCTTGACAATCGGGAACGCGTTTTGAAAAATCTTTTGGCGCCCATCAGCAGTGAATATGACTACATTCTTATCGATTGTAGTCCTTCATTGGGACTTATCACGGTCAATGCACTAACGGCTGCCAACTCAGTAATTATTCCTGTGCAGTGTGAATACTTTGCCCTTGAAGGAATAAGTAAGCTGCTCAATACCATCAAAATTATCAAAAGCAAACTCAATCAGCAATTAGAGATTGAAGGTTTCCTATTGACAATGTATGATAGCAGACTGCGTTTGGCAAATCAAATCTATGATGAGGTGAAGCGACATTTCCAAGAACTGGTGTTCAAGACTGTCATTCAACGCAATGTTAAGCTAAGCGAGAGCCCCAGTCATGGGCTTCCTGTCATCCTTTACGATGCTGATTCGACAGGTGCAAAGAATCACCTTGCCTTGGCAAAGGAACTGATTAACAAGAATGCATAACCCATTATTCTTGATAAGAAACAACGAAACAGAACATGGCAGTACACAAAAAATATAATAGTTTGGGTCGGGGACTTGACGCACTCATCTCTACTGATGCCGTGCGTACACAAGGTTCATCGACCATTAACGAGATAGCGATTGACCAAATTGAAGCCAATCCCAACCAGCCTCGCCGCGAATTTGACGACGAAGCACTGCAAGAGTTGGCGCACAGCATACGGGAAATTGGAATCATCCAGCCGATTACACTGCGTCAGACAGCTGAAAACAGATTTCAGATTATTGCAGGTGAGCGTCGATGGAGAGCTTCTCAATTAGCTGGTTTGAAAGCTATCCCAGCCTATATCCGCACGATAAAAGACGAGAACGTCATGGAAATGGCCCTCGTTGAGAATATCCAGCGTGAGGATTTGAACGCTATCGAAATTGCATTGGCCTATGAACATCTGCTTGAAGGCAGTGGGATGACACAAGAAAAGGTTTCTGAACGTATTGGGAAAAGCCGTACGGCAATTACCAACTACTTGCGTTTGTTGAAGCTTCCTGCACAGGTTCAGATGGCATTACAAAAGAAAGAAATCGACATGGGCCATGCCCGTGCATTGCTTGCACTCGATAGTCCGGCGCTTCAAATCAAGCTTTTTAAGGAGATACTAAAGAATGGTTACTCCGTCAGAAAGGTTGAAGAACTGGTACAAGCACTAAAGAATGGCGATGATATTGAAAGCGGAAAGAAGAAGATTATCGCACGAAACCAACTGCCAGAAGAGTTCTGTGAGCTGAGAAATCAATTGGCTTCATTCCTCAATACCAAGGTACAGATGACCTGCTCTTCAAAAGGTAAAGGAAAGATTAGCATTCCTTTTGCCAATGAAGCAGAACTCGAGCGCATCATGAACCTCTTTGATAAACTGAAAGCTTGAAGCATGTCTTTCCCAAGACTCATTCATATCATTGCCTGGGCAGCATTACTTGTGATGCCTCAGTGTGCTAAGGCACAACACAACGAACCTCGTGTGTTGATGTCTGACACAACACATCTTAAAGCAAACGAATTGCTAACACACAAGGATAGCGTCAATTTATTGGCTGATTCCGTAGCAATGAAGAAGAAAACGAAACGAGATTGGGCCACTTGGAGACCTGATCCGAAACGTGCTTTGTGGCTTGGACTCGTACTTCCTGGTGCAGGTCAGATATACAATCGTAAGTATTGGAAACTTCCTATCATATATGGTGGCATTGTAGGATGCCTCTATGCCATGAACTGGAATAATCAAATGTATCATGATTACGCCCAAGCTTATATGGACATCATGGACAATGATCCGACAACGGCAAGCTATAATCAGTTCATGCACTTAGGAGCGAGGATTACAAATGACAACATATCACGATACCAAACGTTGTTCAAGAGTCGTAAAGATAGATTCAGAAGATGGCGTGATATGAGTTTCTTTGTACTTGTAGGTGTATATGCTTTGTCGGTAATTGACGCCTACGTAGATGCCTCTCTGTCAGAATTTGATATTTCAAACGACCTCAGTTTGCGTATTGAGCCAGCTGTTGTAAACACAAATAATCAACGAAACCCTCTACGGGGTGGCGGAATAGGTATGCATTGCAGTCTTACTTTCTGACCTTATATAAAGCATAAGCTCAGGAAATAACAATTATCCTATAAAAAAAGAACTAACATTTATAATGAAGAAAACATATTTAATTGCACTCTCATTGTTGTTTTTCAGCACCTGTAAGCTACAGGCTCAAGTCGTAAACAATGAGGAAGGTGACAACGATGAAACAGAAATTACGGTAACAAATGCACAAGGCAAGCGTGAAGTTATAGACCTTCCAGAGGCTATGACCATGGAACTTGACAGCCTAATGCAACTCTATAATACGAAGACTTACCTACGTCCCGACACGTCATGTAACCTTCCTGACGTCAATCCTGTATATGACATTGCAGTCTATAAGAAGCGACTTTCCATGCTTCCGACTATCATAGAGATGCCTTATAACGATGTAGTTCAGCAATTCATTGACCGATATAGCGGTCATCTTCGACGTTCAGTGAGCTATATGTTAGGGGCACAAAACTTCTATATGCCTATCTTTGAAGAGGCTTTAGAGAGTTATGGCTTGCCGTTAGAACTTAAATATCTCCCAGTCATTGAATCGGCATTGAACCCCAGAGCCGTATCAAGAGTAGGAGCAACAGGCTTATGGCAGTTTATGCTGAATACGGGAAAACGTTATGGTTTGACTGTCAACACGCTTGTAGATGAGCGTCGCGACCCTGTAAAAGCATCTTATGCAGCTGCACATTACCTAAGTGATCTCTACAAGATTTTTGGTGATTGGAATCTTGTTATCGCTGCATACAATTGCGGACCAGATAAAGTTTACAAAGCCATTCATCGTGCCAAGCAGAATGATTATTGGCAAATCTATCCCTATCTCCCCCGAGAAACTCGTGGCTATGTACCCGCTTTCATTGCTGCAAACTATATCATGAACTACTATTGTGAACATAACATCTGCCCAATGACAACCGATCTGCCTGCCAAAACAGACACCGTTGTTATCAATCGAGATTTGCATTTCGAGCAGATAGCCCACGTTTTAGGACTTGATGTTGACCAGATTGCAGCTCTAAATCCACAATATCGTCACAATATTGTAAATGGAAGTTGGAAACCATCTGTCCTTCGTTTGCCGGCAGCTTTAATCACAAAGTTTATTGACAACGAAGATTCAATCTACAATTATAAACCCGATGATTTAACCAGTAAACGTACAGAAGTCGAGGTTAACGATGAGGAACCGACCATAGTACGCTATCGTCGTGTTCATAAAAGCTATACTTCATCTTCTAAATATAGTAGTAAGAAAGGACGAAAAAAGAAAGAACGAAAAGAAAGAAGTAAGAGTGTCACTATCCGCGAAGGTGATACGCTGTCGGAAATTGCACAACGTAACAAAATCTCTGTAAAGAAATTGCGTCGCCTTAATGGTATAAAGGGAAACAATATTCGCGCTGGAAAGAAAATCAAAATTAAATAATTAAGACGGAGGAAATATCATGGACGAGCACGATATGCGTGAAGTGGCCCGTGAGGCAGCAGAAGACAAGCTCATCACAGAAGCCTTTCAACACTTGTTAGACACTTATCTTGCATCACGACATCGCAAGAAAGTAGATATCATTACGAAGGCTTTCAACTTTGCGCGACAAGCACATAAGGGTGTAAGAAGGCTTTCAGGAGAACCTTATATCATGCATCCTATTGCCGTAGCACAAATTGCTTGTGAGGAAATGGGGCTGGGTTCGACAAGTATCTGTGCGGCGTTACTACATGATGTGGTTGAAGATACTGATTACACAGTTGAAGATATTGAGAACATCTTTGGCAAAAAGATTGCTCAAATCGTTGACGGATTAACTAAAATTAGTGGTGGTATCTTTGGAGAACGAGCTTCAGCACAAGCTGAAAACTTTAAGAAGTTGTTGCTGACAATGAGCGATGACATCCGTGTTATCCTTATTAAAATATGTGACCGATTGCATAATATGCGCACCTTGGAGTCACAACCGGCCAACAAACAATATAAGATTGCAGGCGAAACATTATATATTTATGCGCCACTCGCCAATCGTTTAGGGTTAAACAAAATCAAAACTGAACTCGAAGACCTTAGCTTCCGTTACGAACACCCTGAAGAATACGCTGCTATTAAAAGCAAATTGGCCCTCACTCAAGAGAAACGTGACGAGCTTTTCGCACAGTTCACAGGACCAATCCGCGAAGCTCTTGACAAAATGGGCATCAAATACACCATCAAAGCACGTGTCAAGAGCCCTTATTCTATATGGAATAAGATGCAGAATAAACATGTAACCTTCGAGGAGATTTACGACATTTTAGCGGTCAGAATCATATTCGAACCGAAGAAAAGAGATGAAGAAATCAACGAATGTTTCAACATTTATGTCGCTATTAGCCGTATATATAAGAGCCATCCCGACCGACTTCGCGATTGGTTAAACCATCCAAAGGCGAATGGTTATCAAGCTCTTCACGTTACGTTAATGAGCAAACAAGGGCGCTGGATAGAAGTACAAATTCGCTCAGACCATATGAATGAGGTGGCCGAACAAGGATTTGCTGCTCACTGGAAATACAAAAATGGAGGCGAATATAGTGAAGATGAGGGTGAACTTAACGATTGGTTGAGTACCATTAAAGAAATTCTTGACGACCCACAGCCTGATGCTATGGACTTTCTTGACAGCATTAAGCTCAATCTTTTTGCTTCAGAGATTTTCGTATTCACCCCAAAAGGTGAGATAAAGACATTGCCAGCAGGTTGTACTGCACTTGATTTCGCATTCCAAATCCACACTTTCCTCGGCAGCCATTGCATTGGAGCAAAGGTCAATCACAAGCTTGTTCCATTGAGTCATAAGCTGAACAGTGGCGACCAAGTTGAGATATTAACGAGTAAAGCCCAACATGTGCAACCCTCATGGATTAGTTTTGTATCAACAGCTAAAGCCAAAGCTAAAATTCAAGCCATACTAAGACGTGACGACCGAGAGTCACAAAAGAAGGGCGAAGAACAGCTGAAAGAATGGTTGAAGCTTCATTCCATGGAATTAACTTCATCGGTTTTAGACAAACTTTGTGAAGTTTATCATGTACAGAAGCATGAAGAACTATTCAAATCAATCGGTGAAAAATCTATCATTCTTGGTGATTCAGATGCAGATGCTCTACTCGGCAAGACCAAAAAAGAATCAACTTCACTTGGATGGCGACGCTATGTACCATTCCTCCACGACAAGAAAACTACCAAAGCTAACGTTAAAAAAGTTGACACCTCTATGCTTTTCACGGTTGATAAAGACTTCAATAAACGTCAACCCGTTATCATCAGTGAAAAGACTATTGGTAATTATATATTCCCTGGATGTTGCCATCCAATCCCAGGTGACGATATTCTCGGCTATATAGATAACAATAATCACATTGAAATCCATAAACGTGCATGTCCGGTTGCAAGCCGTTTAAAATCAAGCTACGGCAACCGAATCCTTGATGCAAAATGGGACATGCATCGACAAATGTTCTTTGACGCCACAATTGAAATCAAAGGAATTGACCGAAAAGGTATGCTACACGACTTAGCCGATGTTATTTCAGACAAGATGAACGTCAATATTCGAAAGATTACCATTAATAGTAGCGAAGGAATCTTTGATGGAAGCATTGAGATGCGCGTGCATGATCGTGACGAAGTAAAGGAAATCATAGAGAATCTCATGGCAATAGATGATTTAAAAGAGGTACAACAAATTATGTAAGTTATTAAAATCAACTTTGATTATATGACTTAAGTCCATGCAAGTCAACATGTGTACAATATAATAATAGGACCTTTGGCTTCATAATATGATTAGCTCCCGCTACACCAATCCATCAAGTTGCTTCTTGAGCTGCTGTAATTGATCTCGCACAGAGGTAAGCATTGTCATGACATCTGCTGTTTTATCCACACCCTCTCGATTGGCATTCATAACTTTTCTGGCTGCGGCAATCTTGAAACCACGCACTTTCACAAGGTTATAAATGACCTTAATCTGCTCTATATCTTTATCAGTATATTGCCTAATCTTTGTACCATTTTGCGTTTTTGGGCGTAGTTGTGGAAACTCACCCTCCCAAAATCGCAATGTACTCTCATTGATTCCGAATTGTGCAGCGACTTCCTTTATGCTGTAATATAACTTCAGATTCTTGTTTGTATTTAAGGTCATAATTCGTGATTTTTGTTGAAACTATGCGCTATTTCTTTGCAAAGTTAGCAAATTTCTATAAACTCCACTCCACCATCTCTAAACTTTTTTGTATCTTTGCCACTGATTTTTCATCGCCGCGAAGTTTCTGTTGCATTATTGCAACAATGCAAAGGCAGAAGTTTTCCTTCAATGCGTGGAAACGAACACGATGGATAACGAGTAAAGAACACTTAAAATACAATATATTGAAGATGATGACAGCGAATGAAGTTCGTGAATCTTTCAAGAAATTCTTTGAAAGTAAGGGGCACAAGATTGTAGCTTCAGCTCCTATGGTCATTAAAGATGACCCCACGTTAATGTTTACCAATGCCGGCATGAACCAGTGGAAAGACATTATACTCGGTACAAAAGACCCGGGGAAAGACGTGAGAAGAGTAGACTCTCAGAAGTGTCTTCGTGTGAGCGGAAAGCATAATGATCTCGAAGAAGTAGGACATGATACTTACCATCACACGATGTTTGAGATGTTAGGTAACTGGAGTTTCGGAGATTATTTCAAAGAAGGTGCAATTGATTTTGCATGGGAATATCTTGTAGATGTACTCCATTTAAACCCAGAAGATCTTTATGTAACAGTATTTGAGGGCGCTCCCGAGGAAGGACTTAAACGTGACGACGAAGCTGCATCTTATTGGGCTAAGCACGTACCTGCAGACCATATTATCAATGGAAACAAGCACGACAACTTCTGGGAAATGGGAGATACTGGTCCATGTGGCCCTTGCACAGAGATTCATGTAGATTCTCGTACTCCCGAGGAGAAAGCAAAATTGCCTGGACGTGAACTCGTAAACAAAGACAATCCTCAAGTAATTGAGATTTGGAATATCGTGTTTATGCAGTTCAATCGCAAAGCTGACGGCAGTCTTGAGCCGCTTCCTATGCACGTGATTGATACGGGAATGGGATTCGAACGACTTGTACGCATGCTGCAAGATAAACACAGCAACTATGATACGGATATCTTCCAACCAGTCATTAAGCAAATAGAATTACTCAGTGGAAAGAAATATGGTTTCACAACTCCAACGGGAGAGAATGGCGAAGGCAAAGACGAACAAGAGAAAATCGATATCGCCATGCGTGTGGTTGCAGACCACTTGCGTGCCGTAGCATTCTCTATTGCCGACGGACAGCTGCCGAGTAATGCTAAAGCAGGCTATGTGATTCGCCGCATCTTGCGTCGTGCGGTGCGTTATGCTTACACATTCCTTGATCAGAAAGAAGCTTTCTTATATAAACTTGTTCCTGTTTTGGTTCAGGAAATGGGCGAAGCTTATCCAGAACTTTCTGCTCAACAAGAGCTTATTTCACGTGTGATGAAGGAAGAAGAAGATTCTTTCCTGCGCACATTGGAAAAGGGAATAAATCTCCTTAACGGTGACATGGACGAGCTGAAAGCTCATGGGAAAACAGAATTAGATGGCACAAGCGCCTTCCGTTTGTTTGATACTTATGGGTTCCCACTCGACTTAACCGAACTGATTTGTCGTGAACATGGTTACACAGTAGACGAAAAGGGCTTTGATGAAGAAATGGCGAAGCAAAAAGCAAGAGCCAGAAACGCTGCTGCTGTGGAAAACGGTGACTGGGAAGTCGTTAGAGATGGCGAACAAGTATTTGTGGGTTACGACTACACCGAATACACTTGTCATATTCTCCGCTACCGAAAAGTTACTCAAAAGAAGAATACTTTCTACGAAATCGTACTCGATTATACCCCCTTCTATGGTGAAATGGGTGGACAAGTCGGTGATCAAGGCACATTAGTTAGCGCGAATGAAACAATTACGATTGTCGACACGAAGCGCGAGAACAATCAGAGCATCCATATCGTTAAAGAGCTTCCAAAAGATATCGAGGCCGAATTTATGGCATGTGTCGACGTGGAGAAACGCAACGGAAGCGCAGCAAATCACACCGCTACTCACCTGCTTGACTATGCTTTGAAACAGATTTTAGGTGATCATGTCGAGCAGAAAGGCTCATACGTTGATCCGACCACGCTGAGATTTGACTTTTCTCACTTCCAGAAAGTAAGTGATGAGCAACTTCGTCAGGTTGAAAGACTCGTCAACAAAATGATTCGCGAAGATTATCCGCTTGACGAACACCGCGACACTCCGCTTGAGGAAGCTAAGGAGCTTGGCGCAGTGGCACTCTTTGGAGAGAAGTACGGAGACAAAGTTCGCGTAGTTCGTTTCGGTCCAAGTTGCGAATTCTGCGGCGGTATTCACGCGAAGAGTACCGGCCAGATTGGTTTCTTCAAAATCATCAGCGAGAGCAGTGTGGCCGCGGGCATTCGTCGCATTGAGGCCTTGACTGGTGTTGCATGCGAAGATACAATCTACGCGTTGCAAGATACAATGAATGACCTCAAGTCTATGTTCAACAACGCTAAGGATTTGAAAGCAACACTATTGAAATTCATCGGCGAGCACGATGAGATGCGCAAAGAAATCGAGAAATTCCAAGCCCAAGCCGTTGAGCGCATTAAAGACGAGCTTCTCAAGCGCGCACAGAACGTAAACGGTGTTCAGGTGATTAAAGCTGTACTGCCTTTAGAGCCTGCCGCAGCAAAAGACCTCGCATTTAAACTGCGCGAGACCTTAAATGAGAAACTGGTTGCTGTCATTGGAAGCACCGCAGGTAATAAGCCACTATTGACCGTGATGTTTAGTGACGACATGGTGAAAGATCATGCGCTCAACGCCGGTAAAATTATCCGCGAGGCTGCAAAACTCATTCAAGGTGGTGGTGGTGGACAGCCCCATTATGCCCAGGCTGGTGGTAAAAACATAGAAGGCATCAGCGCAGCCGTCGATAAAGTTATTGAACTTGTAAATCTGTAATCAGATTAATATAAATCTCACAAATCAACAAAGCCTCGCATCGTGATGATGTGAGGCTTTATTATTTTCTTACGGCCGAAAAGCAAAAAGACTATGAAAAGAGCATTTTGCCCATAAAAGATAAGCAGAAACAAATAAAGGGCGATTTATTTCATAAGACAAAGGCATGAAAAGCCCAAACGAATCACTATAAAGCTGTGATTTTTGTCATCACGGCAGTCTTTTCCTTAAAAATCTCGGCCGAAACACGACGCCCACGAAGACTTCTCACCTTCGGGAAGCTCATAAAATAACCATCGCGTGTGGTATACCAATTGAAGTTTTTCACGCGACTGACTGTCCTAATTTCTCGGTCGATTCCACGGGCATAACGCGGATTAACCACCGAAAACAAATATTCGCCTGAGTCGAGCAACAGCGCTAACACTAAATAGTCGCGCGACGGCTGCGGTTGAGCAGACTTTACCCCACGCGTGGAGCCTGTCACACGAATATTCCAGCCATAATTCCGATTCAACTCATCGGCCATTCTCCTAAACACCACACCATGTGGCGCCGTGTCTTTCATGCCTAAAAAAGCTATTTTGAGATGAATCATTTCATGGAGCAACCGGGGAAGCGGAAGTTCGCCATCAAAATATTCTTTGTTGAAGATGGCAAACCAATGTTCCATCCACAGCTTATCAACTTGCATAACGTTTTTTTGAGGAAAAACAAAAGTCAAAGCTGACTATCAAAGGCACAACACATCTTCCGATGCCGCCAATCTGTAGCCAAAGGCTTTGACTTGCCTGCAAACTAATGTTTCGTTGCAGTTAATTCGGTGAGTTTCTTCTCCACCTTCTCCGACAATACAGTACTCAGCACCACATTGCCTTTCTTATCAATGACAACCATTGCTGGAATCCATTTCACACCATATTGCTTTGCGATTGTCGACTCACGCATCTTTTTCAGCTCGCAGACAGCGGTATATTCCATGCCATACTTCTCAATTGCCTTTTCCCAATTGGCTTTTTCTGTGTCAAAAGAGACGCCGACAAAAACAACACCTTTATCTTTGAACTCACGATACATGCGCACAATATTGGGCGCATCTTTTCGGCAGTCTGGACACCAGCTGGCCCAAAAATCAAGGACAACAACCTTTCCTTTCAGGCTACTCAATTTGAAACTCTTGCCATCAACCGTCTTCAGCTGAAAATTAGGAGCTTTTGTACCGGCTTTCACCATCTCAACAGCATATTTGCTATCTTCGTCAGTGTTATTCTCCTGTGCATTGGCAATAACTACACTTCCGATGAGAGCAACTGCCACAATTAATAAACGTTTTAACTTCATTTTCTGTTTTTTATTTAAAGTTCTATTGTTTTCTGTTCACATTCTGTTGACTATAACCTCTTCGCAATGCGTTTCACTTTAGAAGTATAGGCTTTATCTTCAGCGTAGCCTATACGATCAAGAAAATCATAGTAATCTCCGCTGACATATTTGTATTGCACTGCATCGCGATAGGCTCTCACGCAGTCCATCCAATTTGGGAACTCAAAATAGCTGCCATCCGACGGCCTACGAAGTCCGAAGATGTTATGAATGGTCTGACAGATGTTACTCGTGAAATTTCCAGTCTCCAACAAGGCCTGCGCCATAACAATCTTCTTAAATTTGATGCCATACTGGTCGAGAACATCAGAAAGATTCTCTAAAGTCAATTCCAACTCGGGTACAAACTCCGCATCAGGATAATCGGCCGCATATTTTCTGCCGTCGAAGACCGCATGTTGCGACACGCTGTCGTTTGCCAAAGGAATAGCCACAGCATCGGTCTTTGCCTTGCCGGGCAACGCATCTTGTGCTGCACCCCACACGGGAAACAGACAAAATATCAATGAAAAAATCGTTTTCAAAACAAACATATATTTATCTTATAACGCAAATCACAAGAAAATATTATAAAAGACATAAAAAACGCAAGTTCTATAACAGAACCTGCGCCGATTTTGATTCCTATATGATGCAGAGAAATGACAATGCAACAAAAGATGGCAAAAAGCCGATTGCGACATTTAGCTTTTTAGCATATTACATGCAATAGCATCATTATTTTTTCTTTCCAAAACTTATGCTGGGTTTATCTGCTTGTTTTGATTTAGAAGTAGGCTTTCTTTCAACCTTAAACAGCGTAGTATCTTTATTTATACCCACCCAAATGGTCTTTGGACTGCCGTCGACATTCGTCTCACCCTCAATGGCCAATTCATAATGCCGTTTATCGCCAGTTCCTTCAGTCTTTCCAGTAAAAGATAGGCTGCCAAGTTCCAGATTCAAGGCTGTTTCTAAAGCGGGGAAGCCGTATTTCAGCAGCACATTGTATGCAGCTGTACGTTTGTCATGGGCGACCTTCGACGTACCGGCGCGATGTGACAATGTCGAGTGTTGAATATCAACCAAAGCATTATATTGCACAATAAGCTCTGGCAATTTTAGCGTTTCAGGCTCAAGATCGTTGAGTGCTTCCATGCGAAGAGCAATTGCACTCAATGCCTTGTCGGTGGCAGCGCGCAAAGCCTTGATATTGTAGGTTCCCGTAGGAATGACCGACTTCAAAGCGTCAAGATAGCGCTTTTCGAAGGCTTCGTTAGCTTTCGAGAGGCGCGTAACGGCAGGCGCTGCAGCAAGTAGTGTGACAACATCCGTAAGTTTAGCATCTTGCAGGTCGGATACAAGGTTTTTTATCATCCCCGATTCCTTATTGTAGTTTGCCAAAGTGAGTTTTGGGTAGCGCGACAAAACATTGCCCATTTGGCGTGCCGCCTTTTTTGTGGCCTCATCATCAGCGTGAGCATTCATCTCAACCAATAATTGCAGTGCGCGATAGGCAGAGTTTCGCTTGCGGTCGAGCTCCTCCAAATCGGCCGTTCCCTCTCTTTTCCTTGGGATATTCAGCGCCTTGTCTTCTTCGGCCAACGCATCCTTCAGGGTCTTCAACAATGTTTTCATTTTTTCGATACCAGCCGCTTCACAAAGAGCAACAACGTGGGATGCGAACTGGAAATGCTCCATGTTTTGGAGTCTGTCTTTCTTGAAATTCTTTACAACCATAGGTTAAAGATTAAAATTGATAATATTATAGATTTTCGGCCATGGCCGAAAATCAGTTTTACGTATATTTCACTCGTCGGCCACGGCCGAAAATCAGTTTTTTGCATTTTGAGCGTTTCGGCCGTGGCCGAAATGCAGATTTACACTAAATTCTATTCTTCGGCCGTGGCCGAAACTCTGTTTTTCCCAATTTCTGAATTTCGGCCACGGCCGAAAATTAACATTTTTCATTTCAAGCATCTTCATAATGGTCAATAGATTGTTAATAGAAAGTTATAAACATTTCTTTATGATGACAAAGATAATAAATTTAATTTTTAGTTCCAAATTTATATTAATATTTTTTACATCAAAATTTTAATATGTCGAACTCGGCCACTATTCAGTTTAGTGATAAATTGTGTTGATTGTTGTTTGTCATATGATTAAAACAGCAATTTTCCGCAATTCTACTATTGCGGAAAATCGTTATAAGCATTCATCTGAACAAAAATGATTAGCGAAACATAAATTATGACATCAACGCACAATTAAGCCACGAACAACACACAGATAATAATATTGACATGCAACAAAACGATTGACAAAATATAAAATCAAAGGAAAGTTGCATAAAAAACAGCAGCAGAAATGAAGGTTAGCAGATGTAAGGGCATAAAAACACATGCCACAGCGCAGTTTATTCCGCTGTTTGAGTTTTCGGCCAGTTTACAAGAAACAATTTATCAGTAGCGCGCGTAAAGGCCGTGTACAACCAATGGATATAATCAGGTGTGAGCATGTCGTCGGTCATATATCCTTGGTCAATATAAACATGCGACCATTGGCCGCCCTGGGCCTTATGACAAGTCACGGCGTAGGCATATTTTATTTGTAGCGCATTGAAATAGACGTCTTGTTTGAGTTTCAACAGGCGGTCATGTTTGCGGGGTATGTCAGCGTAATCTTCCATCACGGCCTCATAAAGCTGCTGTTGCTGTTCGTGGGTTAAGGCCGGCGCTTCTGTCAGCAGTGTGTCTAAGATTACAGTTTGCTGCATTTCGATGTTGTCATAATCAGGGAATTGTAACCAAACATCAGCGAATCTGAAGCCAAAAAGCGTTCGAATGTTACTCACACGCAGGGTTTTCACCCGATCTCCATTAGCAATAAACGTTAGGCCGTTGTTTTTATCCTGAACATCGTCTAAATACTTATTTCGCACCACCATTAACTGGTCTCCCGTGCAAAGTTCTCCCTCTCGGTCGAGGACGGTGGCCCGAATGCCTTGATTATATACATTTGCGCGTTTGTTGCTCCGCGTGACAATCATCGTTTCATCAATACCCACCTCACCATAACTGCTGCTGATACGCTCAACGAGTTCGTCGCCCGGCACCATTATGATGTCTGCAAAGCCATGGAAACGAATGCGAGGGAGTCCTGTTTGCAACAAGGTTTCATACGATGATTCGGCCTGCGCCAATCCACGGAAAGCCCCATTGTTGTGCTCTCCTACCCCGGCCGAAGTGCTGGAAGTGAGGCTTCTGATATAAGTGGCGTTGGCCAAAATTCCGCTATTCTGGCTCTGCCTCAAAACCTCATTCAAATCACATTCATAGACTTTTAGGCCCATCATTTCCAAAATGCTCCCATCTAAAGCGGGCGCTTCTGCCTCTCCCACCGGCGGCAGCTGTGCGCTATCGCCCACCAATATCATTCGACAATTCTGCCCATTGTAAACATATTGCACAAGGTCAGAAAGTAAGTTGCCCGAACCGAAGTCGCTCGCCATGTTGCCACCAGTGCCAATCATCGAAGCCTCGTCAATCATGAAGAGCATATTTTTGTGCATGTTTTCATTCAGACTAAACTGTCCGCCGAGCCCTGAATAACTTTTTTCACGATAAATTTTGCGATGGATAGTAAAAGCAGCATGGCCGCTATTCATCGCAAACACTTTGGCTGCACGTCCTGTTGGGGCCATTAACAACAACTTTTGGCCTAAGCGCGAAAAAGTGCGCACCATTGCTCCGGCAAGCGATGTTTTTCCCGTTCCGGCCGAGCCACGCATTATCATCACGCAGTTTTGTGCCCTATCGGCCAGGAACCGCGCAAAGGTTTCGAGTGCATTCTGCTGGTCATACGTGGGCGTAAAACCAAATTCGCGCACCACTTCGTCTATAAATTCCTGTATTTTCAATGCGATAACGTAGAAAGTTTTTGTAACTTTGCAGACAACAGCAGTTCATTCACGTGTGCTGCCTATCAATAACGCTGCAAAGATAAAAACAAATCTCCAAATGAAGTTGGCAAAACATCATAATTTATGGCTCGCCCTATGCGTACTTGTGTTAGCGGTCATGTGCTACATGAGCATCAGCGCGCCCATAAAATTCAAGAAAGAACAGCAGTTTCGCGAGCAAGCTGTCATTAGTAGGCTGTCGAAAATCCGCGTTGCCGAACTTTCTTATTGTCGCGATCACAAAGTGTACACCGGCGATTTCAACGTGCTCATAAAAGGTGGTTATTTGGCAGATAGTCTGCAATATATCCCTTTCAGCGATGGGAAACGCTTTGATTTGGCTGCAACTGTGCAAGTAAGCAAGAGCGGACGTCAGCTTCCTTTGGCAGAGTGCGGAGCGACTTATGACACTTATCTGAATGGGCTTGACGAGAACAGTATTGCCAACCTCATCGAGAAAGCCAACGAGCGTGGACGCTATGCAGGAATCCGCATGGGTGATATTGCTGCTGGTGACACACAATTGTCTATTAACAAATAACAAAACTATGCCCGAAAATCCAATCATACCCCCTTCTCAACGCGTCACATTAAGGTTGAGCAGCACAACAATGTCATTCGCCGTCATCGATGACAAGGCGGTGAATGGTTTGCGCTATGAACCTTATGTTGTAAAGAGTGGCATGTCGATGGCTGCCAATCTACGCGAAGCATTTACCGAGAGTGAACTGCTTAGCCAAGACTATCAACGTGCACAAGTGCTCATTGATACGCCCGTGATGCTCGTTCCATTAGAGGAATTTGTCGCCGAAGATGCCGAAACCCTCTATCATTATACGTTTACGGGGCATAAGAATGATGAAATTCTCAATACAATCTTGCCCACACAAAACGCTGTTGCGGTTTATCCCATCAATAAAGACATAAAACTTGTGCTCACTGATCATATCAAAGACATTCGCATTATGCCGTTGATGCAACCTGTGTGGAACTATCTTCATAAGCGCAGTTTCATAGGAACGCGGAACAAACTCTTTGCGTATTTCCGCGGAAAACAGATGGAAGTGTTCTCTTTTTCGAAGAATCGTTTCCGTTTTTGCAACCGATATGACGTGACCAACTATAATGACGCCGCTTATTATATGCTTTATGTTTGGAAACAGTTGAACTTTGATGCCCACGAAGATGAGCTGCATCTATGCGGTGTTTTGCCTGATCGCGAGTTGCTTTCTGCGAACTTAAAAGAGTATGTTCAGAAAGTTTCGGTCATCAATCCGATGGCAGAATTCAACCGCGCACCTATCACAAAGATAAAGGATTTACCTTTTGACATGATGACATTATTTATTAAAGGGAGATAGAAAAACATTATGAGAATCATCACAGGAACGTATAAAGGACGGCATTTCGACATTCCCCGAACATTCAAAGCACGACCAACGACCGACTTTGCAAAGGAGAATATCTTCAACGTGCTGCAAGGTTATATCGACTTTGAAGGCATATCGGCGCTTGATCTCTTTGCCGGCACAGGCAGCATCTCATTAGAACTCGTTAGCAGAGGATGCAAACAGGTGGTCAGTGTGGAGGCCGACCGTGACCATTTCAACTTTATTCGCCAGTGTTTTTCAAAGCTTGGAGAGGATAAAGACATACTTATCAGGGGCGATGTCTTCCGTTTTATCAAGCGATGTCATGAGCAATTTGACTTCATTTTCGCTGATCCACCTTATGCATTAAAGGAACTTCCCAAGATTCCTGACCTCATATTAAATGGCGATTTGCTTGCAGATGGAGGCATCTTTGTCTTCGAACATGGCAAAAACTATGATTTCTCAGCTCACGAACGCTTTGTTGAGCATCGCAGTTATGGCAGTGTTAACTTTTCGATCTTCAGGTAATTTTCTCTGAGAAGCAGCGTTCTCACCTGTCATGCAGATTGTAATTTCATCTTGCATGGATATATAACAACATCCAACGACATATTTTATAACGCACTAAACAATAAAAACCTATATGAGACCAAAAAGACTTCTTGCAATCTTTTCCTTAGGCTTATGCGCGCTAACAACGCTCCAAGCACAGGAAAATGAGTTTGATTTAGGCAGCCAACGCTCCGAAGTACAGCTTGTAAACCCTGTACCTGGAAAGAAAATCAACCATCATGGTCTTATCATTAATCCCACTCCTATCGATTTAAAGCTAATCAATGGAGAATCAATAGACGTTACTGGTGGTATAAAACTCATTCAACCACGAACAAAAGCAAAGACATCATGGGACTATTGGAAAGACCTCGACTTCTTGTCTCCTGCGGTTAAAGGGGTGCCTTTAAGCATTCAATTTGTTAAGATACCCGAAGTTTGTGCGAAAGGCCTTAGCGATAACCCCGCTGTTGATGGGGCCTATACGCTCAAAATCACAAAGAAGGGAATCTCTATCCAGGTTTCCGAAGACCTGGGCGTATTCTATGCAATTCAGACTTTACGCCAGATTATGGAGAGTCCTGTGGCTGAAGGTGGTAAAAAACTACCTTGTTTAGAGATTAACGACGCCCCCGTTTTCCCCTATCGTGGCGTAGTTGAAGGCTTCTATGGCACTCCGTGGTCGCACGAAGTGCGTTTGTCGCTGATTAAATTCTATGGCAAATATAAGCTCAACACTTATATTTATGGACCAAAAGACGACCCTTATCACAGCTCACCCAACTGGCGTTTACCTTATCCTGCAAAGGAACAACAGAATATTAAGGAGCTCGTTGAAGCATGTAAACGTAATCGTGTGGAGTTCGTTTGGGCCATTCACCCTGGTAAAGACATTCAATGGAACGAAGAAGATTACCAGAATTTAGTTCATAAATTCAATCTTATGTATGCCGATGGTGTACGTTCTTTTGCAATCTTCTTTGATGATATATCAGGCGAAGGAACTAATCCTAACCGACAAGTTGAGTTATTAAATCGCTTAACCAAAGAGTTTGTGAAACCTAAAGAGGATGTTTCTTCACTCATCATCTGCCCTACTGACTACTCAAAGTTATGGGCAAATCCAGGCGAAAATGGTCCTTTGGCCATCTATGGCCGCACACTTGACCCTTCCGTTCGCGTGTTTTGGACAGGCGATGTCGTATGCAGTGATGTTACAAAAAGCACGCTGGAATGGGTTGATAGCCGCATAAAGAGACCGGCTTTCTTTTGGTGGAACTATGCCGTTACAGACTATGTACGCAATCTAATCCTACAAGGTCCCGTGTATGGGCTTGATACTTCCTTGACAAGTAAAGACATGTGCGGCCTCGTTAGCAATCCAATGGAGCATGGAGAAGCCTCAAAACTATCCCTCTATAGTGTGGCAGACTACACTTGGAACCCTTCTGTTTATAACCCCATTGATAGTTGGGAGCGTGGCTTATCAGTCATGATGCCTCATGCAACGAAGGCTTATCGCACGTTTGCCATACATTCTGCCGACACCGAAACAGGCTACCGACGAGACGAATCGTGGGAAACAAAGACTTTCCGCCTGGCAGATTACACGCAAGCGAAACGCGACTCGCTTTACAATGAGTTTGAACGTGTGGCAAAAGCTCCGTCAGAAATCGAGACCGCTTGCACCGATTCGCTGCTGATGAAAGAGCTAAAGCCCTGGCTCATTGAGTTTGGTAAGCTCGGCAAACGGGGCAAAAAAGCTATCGAACTCATGGATATCTATCGCTCAGGTGATGCACAAAAGTTCTGGAATGCCTATCTTTCAAATCGCATGAGCCTTGAAGATAAGCAGGCATACGAGGCACATAAGTCGGGAACCATGAAGCTTCAACCCTTCTATGAGCATGCAATGGAAGACCTTGGCAATGCATTCTACGAACAACAATCAGGCCATAAAGCATTTAGTTTGCGTGGAATTGGCTCATATAAGAACCTCCGTACAACGCAAAGCCACCTGATGTTAGATGGCGACGACGCAACCTTCTACACCTCAGGTGAAGGACAAAAGGATGGCGATTGGATTGGAATAGCACTTCCCGAGACAAAGAGTATCAAGGAAGTACATATCCTTCAAGGAAGAAACTCTAAGGATGACAGCGATTATTTCGACCATGCTACGTTAGAATATTCTACAGATGGCAAGACATGGCAACCACTTTTGGCTGATCTCCGCAATCAATATGACATTCAATGGAAGTCTAACGAGCCTGTAAACGCACGTTACATCAGATTGCGCCGACTAACTTCTGACCGCAAGAATTGGGCTTCAATCCGTTCATTTGTGGTTGTGCCGACTACCTCATCTCTACGTGCTTCGGCCAGCGACAATAGCAGTGCAGACATGATTCTCCGTGCCTTCGATCGCCAACCCAATACGGCTTTCAAAAACACAGGTACACTTTCATTCGATATTTCAAAAGGAACAATAGCCTATACCTTTATGCTCGACCTACCAAAAGATGGTTCTATACGTATCTGTCAGTATGACAAACGCAATCATCTCATGGCAGAACAAACTACCGATAAACCTTTCTTCACGGTCGAAGTAGCAAAGAAAGCTACCCGCATCGAACTGATTGGTAAAGCCGATGTTTATGAAGTCATTGCTAAAGAAAAGTAAATCATAAAGCAAGCTGATAAAAAATGCTGTCAGAAATAAGTCTCTGACAGCATTTTTTTGATGCGTACTTTCATACAAAAGCGCACAAAGCGTGTTTCCTATTGATGCTTTCTCAGCCTCCAGAAAAGGAAGACGGCCAATAGAACTATCGGTACTGCGAGCTTCAAATTATCCGTTATAGCTGGCGAATCGAAGCTAAAAAGCAACATAAAAAATAGCACAAAGGCTACAAACAAATAGAAAATAAATCTTAATATCTTAATCATGATCTCACTATCGCTATGCGAGTGTCTCGTCATTTGATACTTCAAAGCATCTATAAATAAAGTAATATAAGAGCAAATAAAGGCTCGACGTCAACAAACTAATAAACAACCAAGACATCGAAACCAAGTTTACAATCACACTTATGAATAGAGGATAGCAAACATTATCTATCAATAAGAGTGCAAATAATACCCAACCATTTTCTCTTATGCGCCCCGAGAAGTTGAAAATTAAAACACATGCCAACACAAACCACATGCCTTGCAACATCAAATAAGTGCACATGCGCATCATCTGCAATGTACTTATCATTGTAAACACATTGACATTGAAGCTCATAATATACCATGTATTCATGACTTTCAAAATGCAATTCAGTGCCAACATGAAGATAAAAGCCAAACAAAACCAAGGTGTCCACTTGGAAGATGGCTTCAAGGCAACGCGCAATACATTAAGAATATAACCTGAACATGCCATTATCGACCCATTCAACAGCAACAAAAAAACTTTATTTTTGAGTATAGGCCTCAGCAACATCAGAACCACATTGTCAGAACTTAAATTAAAAAGAGGATCCATTATGCTTTGAAAAGCGAGTAGAATACCTATCCCCCATAGCGCCATCTTCATTCGCTTATGTTGCGCTTGGCTAATCTTAAACGTTGAAATTCCGTTGGTTTTATTCATTATCATTCTCCTTTTATTGCTTAAAAACTAACATTCTATCTTTTAACTACACTTTTCTACGCCCCTATTTCGATTTATATAGTCCTATTTTCCAATAGCCGACAACCACCAGCAACGTTATCATCAGACATAAAAAACCACCGATAATATAGGCCGTTTTACGCTTTTCCCAATAGAACGTATTATTATCCACCAAGTCAATCTTTGCTAAGTGCATTTGTTTCTGTAGCGTCTGAACGCTTGCTACATAGGAAACGTTACCCGTATTTAAGTTGAAGATGAAATACTTTTGCTCGCCCTTACCTATCACCCAATGGTCAACAACCTGCACTTTGGTCACAGGTGCTAACACAACTTCGTTTCCTTTGGTAATCGATCCGTTCTCCGGATAGTCGACAGAAGATAGGGAATAAACTTTATTTAGTGACACATACCAGCTATCACCAATGCCTAAATCTACATGAAACACGATGGAAATCATGGCCATATAAAGCACACTGCACACTGCATAAACAAAGATTGCCAGTCCGGGAGTAAGGAATGCCAACACCATTTTTTGCCCTCTTCCTTTTGGTTTACAGCAAATACGAACGCCAAGAGCTGTTAAAATACCTAAGACAACCGCCAACACAGAGAATATGATTCCCCAAATCGCAATAACAAACCCTATGCCCATACGCTTAATTTATTGCAAGTTGTTTTCTCGCTTCATCCCAAACCTGTTTCCACTCGGCTTCCGTGATTATCAGATCTGCAATAAGAATATCAATAAAGTCTTCCTCATAACAACTGAGTTCGTCGTTAACTTCTTCGGGAAGGTCATCAGGATATTCATAAAATTCATGTTGTTCCTGTCCCCACCAATGCTCATCTTGCCGATAAACCCAGGATGCCAGATTCCCATTGTCTATCTTTCCCCAAAGTTCTCCACTAAAGCTTGTCGTGTCATGGAAGTAATATAATCCGTGATATTGCAGCTTTTCAAGTCGCAAACAAAGGTCATAAAGCGCACCAAGAAGCGCTTTTGACAAATCACTTCGCATGATTTTCATTTCAAACGAAACTAAAAAGTCGCTCTCTATTGTCTCATTCAATGTTACAATATGAGGCCATGCTGCTAATGTCTGGGCCACTTCTGCCCGCAACATCCTTAGCTTTTCATTAGATAAAGAAGGCTCCAAACGAAGGTAAGGCTTTGCTATGGTCACATAATCCTCTTTGGTTTGATATTCAAACCATGTGTTTGAGGTCTGTTCAAAGCATCCCCATCTGTCGCCAATATACGTGGTTATTGTCTTGCCGTGACGGAAAAACCAATACCGATAGCGCCAAAACATGAAGTAATGACGGTAGGCATAGAGGGTAAACAGCCCTGCAAGTACGACCACAACAAGGGGCATTAAGTCATGAGGACGGGCATTCATTGTCCCCAAAGCCATTAACCAAACAAACAATAACCAAAAGATAATGAGTAAAACGCGCCCTATTTGTCGCATCACATCTATCAGTCGCCAATGTCGCAAGGTCCACCTTTCCACGATTTCGAGCTCAAAAAACCAGTGAATGAGCAGTGGAAGCATGAATGATATGCCCAAAATAAGCCCCTGACGATTGTTAGAACCAGGGAAAGAAAGGCCGAAAACAATTGCTCCTATAACAAAAAGTATCTTGTCAATATGCTTCATGAAGTTCATCTTTACTTATACTTTGAATGGTCAATCGAGGCGGTGCTCGTCTAAATGTAACACACGATCTTCTGCAACTTGCAGCACTCCTTTCATTTCCCGAAGTTCGTTTATCGTCTTTTTCTTGTCAAGTTGCGGTGCCAAACGAATGGCAATGGCATTGAAATTGACGTAATTATAGATGAGTTTACACTGTTTAATACGCACAAAATTCAATAGCGCTTGCTTGCCAACACTGCGATCATAATAGATAATTAGTGTACGGTCAACTGCCGTATCGCTTTTTGTTGTAACACTATCTACAGCCAAAGGTGTGCCACTTAAAGCTGGTTGTCGCCTTGAAGTGGCACAAGCGGTGAGCACAACAACCACAAAAGTCAGCATGAAAAAAGTACTCTTTCCTTTCATATCAACACACATTAAAGTCTGAATCATAGCTCGTTTACCTATTGCTGTAGGCTTTTGCTGCTTTAAGATAAGGCTTATAAGCCGGCACATCGGGGTTTTCGACTACGCATTGCAAGGCATTTTCCTTCACACTTTCACGATTGTTATAGTTGTCATCTTCAGGAATATACTTCCAACGTGCATGGATATCATCTAACATATCAAACCATCTATAAGGTTCAACAGATTGATTTTCGGGGTGAATCCAACGCTGAATCTTCTCCCATATCGTGGTACTTGGTGCATAAATACGTTCATAATCGGCTCTATAAGCCTCAACATCAATAGGACTTTCCACTCTTCCGTGGAGTGCATCTAATACATATTGCACGTCTTCGGGCTTGCGATAACGCGCTAAAGTGACTAAGGCTTCGATGTAATGGTCGTTTAAGAAGAGAGCTTTTACACGTTGATAATAGGCACGATGTGGCGGCATTCGCCATAACAAGTGCCTGAGATAATCTATATGTTTGGCATTAGAAGCAAACAAAACACAACTATCAATAGCCACAGAATCGGCTTTAGTCAGCCCATAATGTCGGCCTTCCTTTTGAAGGATTTCTATGCGAAGATTAGCCAACGGCTCTTCATAACCGCTACAACCACGTTGAGTTGGCACTAAGCTTTGATTCTGTATATCTAACAAAGCAAGGTTTTTGGCCATGTCAGGACGCTTTTTCAAGAGTGCAATAAAGGCTGCCAAACGCGCCATTGGCACGCTATCTGAGGCGGCTATCTGATAGAGTTCATCAACCGTAGCCACTTGTTCCAAGGTGTCGATAAACTTATCTTGATGTGTCAATCGGCCCTCGTAGCCCACCGGTCCCGGCGTATATGACTTACCAATTCGCTCAATGATGTGCTCAACTTCTGGCCGAATGAATGTAGATTGACAGCCAATCAAAAGGCAAGTAAATGCAAAACACAAACCAAAGACTTTGATTCTCTTCATCTTAAAAACGCTTTTTCATCAATGATTCCACTAATCTTTTACGCCCAACTCATGCTTAGCTTCATTGCGAATATCCTCGTTTGTGCTCTTCAAGAGCTTTTTATAGAACTCCATGGCTTGTTTCTTGTTGCCTGTTTCCTTAGAAAGAGTGGCAATATTAGCTACAACAATGTCATCATTGGGCGCCAATTGGTAGAGTTGAAGCAATACTTTTAAAGCCTCTTGCTTCTCTCCTTTTGCAGACAACAACGCCGCTTTATTGTTTAAAAAGTAAATGTTCTTGGGATAATTCTTTAGCACATGGTCAACAAAACTCATGTTAACATCATCTTCTTGCGCATCATAGAGCTGACGAAAATAGTCTTGCAGTGTTGAAAAGAAGAACTCTTCAGGGGCTGAAGGAGTAGACTTATCGTTTGTCCAAAGCCATTTTTGGTGATTAATCACCGAGCGATCTATCACTTGTTTCATCGTTTCAACAGCCTCTTTTGAATGGTTTTCAAGCAGCTGCACATGGATTTTACCAAACCAAAGGTCAAGTCTGTCGGGATGTTTTGCCAAGCCTTCAGCAAACTTTTGGTAGAGTTTGTGCATGGTTTTCGCATCATAGTACACCTGATCTGTAATAGATCCGGCCTTATTTCCGGTTGAATCTGTCAGCAAAAGCCCGTTATTTACCGCCGTATCTGCCGAGAGTTGCAACACTTCATGGCGTGCTTCCATCAACAAAAGATTGCACCAAGCAGCATAGATATCACCTGATTGTCCCGCTCTTTGTTCCCACTGGGGGATGAATTTGCGCAGTGCTGCCGTGTCTTTTCGATTTAACAACGCTTGAAAATGTGCATAGTCGTTGGACTGTCCCCATGCCATGAGGCTACAAAGACATGTAAAACATAAAAGAATTGACTTTTTAAGCATATCCGAAATATTAAAAATCAACGTGACAAATATAAAGAAAAAAAATCAGAAAACAAGCAAATTATGTTGTGAAATATATGAATCCACGCCGTAGGGGTTATGTATTTCCATTTAATGCACCATTAAATCAAGTTGTTGAATGAAATTAATTATATCATGGAATGTGTGAATCAACGCTGTAAGCGTTGTACCTTTTACAGCCCAGGGTTGTCAAACGATAGTGCAGACTACCCTGGGAGTGTGCGTGTTGTGTGGGGAACAACGCTGTAAGTGTTGTACCTTTTTCAAGCGGGTTGACATTAAACATAGTACAACAGAAATGTTTCCACGCCGTAGGTGTTATGGTTTCTTTGAGGACTCCATAGCAAATGACCAAATGATTTGATGCAAAGCGGCGTGTCATTAGACTTGTTTTGCGCGATAAAATGATGCTAATCAGCGCATGAAATAACTCTAATCATGAGACCTTTTATAGCTGACTGCAAATCAAGGAATTGGCAGGCACAAAAAGAAACGACAGCCCCCTTCTCATCAAGAGAAGCGAACTGTCGTGTGTTTCATAAAAAAAGACATATTCAATCGCACTTAACGGCGGACTGAAATCAAGCAAAGTCGCCCATAATTCGTCACTCCAAACCTTCTACTTTGAGATTAGTGATGTGGCTGTTAAAGGCTCCTGTGTGCTGTAATGGGAAGACTAAGGTGCTGATATAATACATATCACCACGCTTTCCGAAGTTAATCTTACGCACAGGCAAATCACTTACGAGGTGATTATTAACAAAGAGTGATGTCTTTTCCTTGTCACCAACAATGGATACACGTACTTTCTCACCAGGAAAGAACTGATAATCGAACGTGTTGAGATAGCCGTCACGCGAGAAACCGAGTTTCCCTGAAATAGGATCTGACAGGTAAAAGCGGGTATCGCCATAGTAGAAAAGCGTTGTTCCACGTGCTTCTGAGCGTGCATCAATATCGAAACTCACGCGATAATGCCATCCAATTTGAGGACATTCCAAACGCGTTTCAGGAGAAACAACCTTCTGCTGATAGACAACTCCTGTGGGATAGTGTCCTGCATAGTTCATTCCTGGGGCCTCACTCAACGCCTTTCCGCGACTGACGAAAGTTGTATAATCGAATGAAGGCTTTGCCCCTGTCCACATCTTTGTAGCTAAAGTCTTCATGGCGGGTAACACACGATAGTGCACATCCTTATCACTTATGCCGTTACCCTCTATATCATTCCACACCGCGAAAGCCCCTCCTTTAATTTGTTTGTGGCGTTCTGGGAACTGCATTCCATTGATATTCGCCGGAGTCCAAGTGTTATAGAGTCGCTTTGTGTCAAGATAGTCGTAGTAATAACCAGCTTTTGGCACGATATATACTTGTCCATCAGGAATACTTATGAGGTCATAGCCGAGCTTAATCATTTCATCTGGCTTTGAATAATCATTCGACCAAGCATACATTAGCACGTCTTTCACCTTGATAGGTGTCGTGCCTTTAGCGTGTGTTTGCTGTCCCCATATCACCGCTTTTCGGTGATATTTCTCCACCAAACGAATGTAATGGTCGGTGAAAGCGCGGAACTTCTCAACGACATTCTGGTCTTTATTGGAGTATTCATCCGTGCCAACATGAACATATTTGCCACGAAAGACAGGATTTTCTCCTTGCAAATATTCCGTAAACAGCGAGTCACAAAAGGCTTGAGTCTGTGGATTCATGAGATCAAGGTGGTCGGGTGGATAGTCCTTACTGGCCAAATTAGGACGAAACCGCGTTAAAGCGAGGCAATGAGCAGGTACATCTATCTCGGGGATTACCTCTATTCCAAGACTATCAGCAAGCTGTTGTAACGCGATGAAATCATGCTTTGTATAATGCCCATCGCGTGCCGTCAGTCCGGGAAACCATTCACTTTCCAAGCGGAAAGCAGCCGGAGTGCGACTCCAATCGTTGTTATAGAACCACTGAAAGGCATTGTCATTCAGATGAATATGAAAGACATTCATCTTATAATAGGCTAACATCTTGACATACTGGCGTAGCATTGACATTGGAAAATACTTGCGACCACAGTCCAACATGACGCCACGGAAGGGATAATCAGGCGTATCTCGGATTTCTCCTCGTGGCAAAGCATGGGACGGATGCTGTTCAAGCAGCTGCAACAAGGTGCGTGTTGCCCAATAAAGTCCTTTGCGATGGTTGGCTGAAAGAATAGGAGTGTCGTGTATAGACATCGTATATCCTTCTTCGCCTAAAGCCTTTTCGGCCTTTAATCTCAATACAATGTCACCCTTACGTGCCTTATCCTGTACAAGCGTTAGTTGCTTTCCAAAGAGTTGTTGATAATCATCGGCCAACTGTTGTGCCACTTTCTTTTCTTCTAATCCCTTATAGATGATGCGGCCAGAAAGGGCAATTGAGCCATCAAGTCCTTTCCATTCTTTCACCTCGGGGATAGTAAATGGCTTTTCATTGATAGCAAATGACGACACGCATAGCGACAAAGCTATGGACAATAACAATAAAATTCTTTTATTCATCAATAGGTAATATTTTGTGGGTTATAGATTCTCATTGTGTAGAATGGCATTAAACAGCATTTATACTATAACGTTCCAATTGAGAAAATATTCTCAACCGGAACGATTTTTAATTCAAAATGGGTCCTGATATTACTTTAACTTCAATAATGTTGAATAGTTAGAATAAGATGTTTCAGAAGTTTTTGCTGCCACACGAACAAATACTGAGTTACGGGTATCAATGCCTTCGAGCATAGATTCTTATCATAATATTCGTTAAAATGAATGTATAGCTCAAAAAATATATATACATTTACAACACGAAATCCTTTATACCTAACAATAGATACATCATGAAGACTTTATCTTCAATAGCACTTACCCAGGTGGTTTGGCTCAGTGCAGTACCTGCTTTGGCACACAAAACACACAAACCCAACATCGTTTACATCATGTGTGACGACATGGGATACGGCGATTTGGCCTGTTATGGTCAACGATATATATTGACTCCCAACATCGATCGACTTGCTTCAGACGGCATGCGCTTCACTCAAGCCTATGCCGGAGCACCCGTCAGCGCGCCATCACGCGCTTGTTTCATGACGGGACAACATTCGGGGCACACCGAAGTACGTGGAAACAAAGAATATTGGAGCGCAAAGAATACTGTACTTTATGGCAATAACCGAGACTTTGCCATTGTAGGCCAGCATCCTTATGACCCTAACCACGTTATCATTCCCGAAATTTTGAAGGCTAATGGCTATCAAACGGGGATGTTTGGTAAATGGGCTGGCGGCTACGAAGGTTCTGAATCAACTCCCGACAAACGTGGAATTGACGAATTCTTTGGCTATATTTGCCAGTTCCAAGCCCATCTTTACTATCCTAATTTCCTTAATTCCTACAGCCGATCTCTGGGAGATAAGGGCGTGAAGCGTGTCGTCTTAGAAGACAATATCGCTTATCCGATGTTTGGAGACGATTATTCCAAACGCCAATCTTACTCTGCTGATCTCATTCATCAGCACGCTTTACAATGGCTTAAGAAGCAAACGGCCGACAAACCCTTTCTCGGCATCTTCACATATACGTTGCCTCATGCCGAACTTGCACAGCCCAACGACTCTCTTTTGGCTTTCTACAAACGACGGTTCTTTACAGATAAGACCTGGGGAGGACAGGAAGCATCTCGTTATAACGCTGTAGTGCACACGCATGCACAGTTTGCTGCCATGATCACGCGACTCGATGCATACGTTGGAGAGATTGTAAACGTGTTGAAACAAAAGGGACTTGACGACAACACTATCGTCATCTTTACGAGCGATAATGGCCCACATGAAGAGGGAGGAGCTGACCCTTCATTCTTTAATCGCGATGGAAAGTTGCGGGGAATCAAGCGACAATGTTTCGAAGGAGGAATCAGAATACCATTCATTGTCTATTGGAAGGGCCACATAGAAGCAGGTAAAGTGAACACCACTCCATTCGCTTTCTACGACCTTATGCCTACATTCTGCGACCTTGCTGGCGTGAAAAACTATGCAAAACGCTATCGAAACAAACGCTCAAAAGACGATTATTTTGATGGCATCTCTATCGCTCCAACACTCCTTGGCCATGAGAATGCACAGCAACACCACCCATATCTCTATTGGGAATTTGCCGAAACAAACCAGATTGCAGTGCGAATGGGCGACTGGAAACTTGTGGTTATCAAGGGTGTTCCGCATCTTTTTAACCTCGCAAATGATTTACATGAAGATCACGATGTGACTGCCTCACACCCTGAAGTGGTTCAAAAGATGATTGACATCATTTATAAAGAGCATGTAGACAGTAAGTTATTCCCTATCACCCTGCCTCAAAAACAAAGTTCATAAGGCTGCACTGAGTTCATGAACTGCGTTGACTAACGAGGCTTGAAAACGCAAATCCCGACGCAAGGACATCAAATCTTTCGTCGGGATTTCTTTTAATGAACTTCAATAGGAAGCTGTGTTACTTCAGCTTCTCCACCGTCAGACCTCCCGGCTCTCCGGGCTGAATCTTAAACTCCACGTCCACGAGTTTGCCGTCCGCGATGCGCACCCAGAAGGGATTGTCCACATCGTCGGTCACCATCTTGTAGGCACGTTCCGAGCCTGTGCCGGCAGCAAGGCCTGTGAACTTCATCACGCCCGGCGTGATGTGGGCACCCTGCTCATAGGCGGCGATGAGCGATTCCACGCGCTTTACTTCTTCGGACTTCTTTCCGCCCGATGTCGTGCTTTTGGTGACTTTCATCTGCGCACGACTCTGATTGTAGGCGGTGTTGGTGTCGTCGATGAGTTTGTTGAGCTTCGTGATAAACGTGGTGAGTTCGGTGGCCGGCGCGGCGATGCTGAAAGCGAAGGCCACGGTGGTCATCTCATCGTATTCGTCGTTCATCTTTTCGCGTACAGGCTTGGCGGCTCCGAGGTCGGCAGCCACCTGCGATGCGGCGCGGCTTTCAAGCAGCGTGGCATAGCGGTCGACGGTCGTCTTCAACTGGTCCACTGCGGCCTGCAGGGCAAGCGTCTGGACATGCGCCTTGAGCTCCGGCTTGGCAAGGTCGGTGAGCAGTCCGCGTGCCTGTTGCACCTCCTGCCGCTGCGCCATTCGCTGGATGCCGGCATAAATTTTCGTGGCATTATAGAGCGTGGTGGCAGCAGCCTTCTGCGCGGCAACGGGGCTCTGCTTGGCACTGCGGATGGCCGAAAGAATGTAGGTTATCAGGTCGGCGGCCTCCTTGTCCACGACTTCAATCTCCGCCGTCTCGTCCGAAATGCGGCTCTGCGCCACGATGTCCGTCAGCAATTTCAGATTGGCATCGAAAGCGGTCAGCGTTGCGGCACTGACGTGCAGTTTCTCGGCTGTACCTTCGTGAATGAGGTTACTCACTTGCTGAGTGAAATAGGCATACTCAGCGTTGTTGAGCTTCTTCAAACTGATAGCATTGATTTTCTCCATAAGCATTCAAATTAAGGGTTAGAGATTGTTTTATCGTCTCAAAATTAGTACAAATTCGCCAAACCGTCAAACATTTTTATCTATTTTTACCCAGAACCGCAAACCCCAAGGTGGAATTCCGTCCCCAACCACTCACGAAATGCGCGACCCAGGGTGGAATCTCATTCACAACCAGTCACGGAGTGCGCAACCCAGGGTGGAATTCCATTCCCAACCACTCACGGAATGCGCGACCCATGGTGGAATTTCATTCCCGACCACTCACGGAATGTGCGACCCAGGGTGGAATTTCATTCCCGACCACTCACGGAGTGCGCGACCCAGGGTGGAATTTCATTCCCGACCACCTGCTGAATAGAATTTTGAGGTTAGCCTTATTCGCCGGCACATAAAAAATGGAGGAATACAAACGTTTCCCCCATTATCTGTCATCAATATCCAGAAAAGAGCTGAAAATTTAATTGAAAATCCCTTTCAATGATTCTCTGAATCAATGCTATATTTTACCTCGCTTCCGGGTATAACTCCTACATGGAGCGCCGTAGAGAGAAAGGCGCCCTCCCAATCTGTGTACTCGTCTAATAGGACAAATAAAACTTTCTGTTTTGAATTCATATTATGTTGACAAACTTTTATGCAATATGCTGATTCTGCGACACAAAGGTACTACATTTTGGTTGAAAGAGATCTTTTGAGGTTGCTTCTTTACGAGGTGGTGACGAAGCAGGAGGCAATCAATACCGACCTGTGGCTGCTGGCATGGCAGGTAAGGACATACTCGTGGAATGACTTGTGGTTCGGGCTTGTTTCCAAGAGTGAAGGTGCAAACTTCTGGTTAGAGGTTCTAAGCGACCTTCAGAACAGAAGTGTCCGGGATATACTGATATGCTGTGTTGACGGTCTGAAAGGCTTTCCTGATGCTATACAATATCACAACAATTAGCAATAAAATTTGGAGAACGTTTTGAGATTATGTAACTTTGTCTCGGAAGGAAGATTCCTCATCTGACTGGCACGATTAAAAATCGTGTCATCCAAATGAGGTAAAATATGAAGGATTAGAGCCTTGACACAGTTGAAATTACACAACCGGTAATGACAAAATAACAATAGAAGCAAAATGGCAAATAAAAAAATGAAATTAATAATGTATCTTTACTTTGTACTCTTTTGTTGTTGTACAAATACAA
>QWCO01000194.1_pt1 | contig 37857 bp, 48 predicted proteins | sample 1972611 | NCBI WGS metagenome assembly QWCO01 (sample SAMN09866706, study PRJNA288562) | Human oral metagenome isolate term1_saliva, whole genome shotgun sequencing... | reverse complement strand
TATTTAAAGGGAAAATATGGCAAAGAAAGTTATTGGAAATTTGAAACTTCGAATCCCAGCTGGCCGTGCAACAGCAGGTCCTCCAGTTGGTTCAACACTAGGTCAATGGGGTCTAAATATGATGGATTTCATTAACCCATTTAACGAAGCTACTAAAGATATGATGGGTAAAGATGTGATCGTTCATCTTCAAGTTTTTGAAGACCGAACGTTCACTTGGAAATCACTTGGTCAACCAGTTGACGACATGATTCGTGAACGAGCAGGAATCCAAAAAGGTGCAGGAAATTCAAAAACTGACAAAGTTGGTGAAATCACAAAAGCTCAGTTGCAAGAAATTGCTGAAATCAAAATGGACCACTTGAACGCAGTTTCACTTGAAGGCGCTATGAAAACTATCGCCGGAACAGCTCGCTCAATGGGTGTTGAAATCACTGAATAATTCTTTCAAAAATCGCTCTTCGAGGCGGTTTTTAATTTGTAAAAAAATCCGTTTCGTGATATAATCTTACAGATGAAAAAAGCTTTAAACTTCGAAATTAAAACTCGCCTAAACGGAACTTTAGCGCGCACCGGCACGATTCAAACTCCACACGGTGAAATTAAAACTCCAGCCTATATTGCCGGCGGTACAAACGCAACCGTAAAAGCGATGACCCCTGAACAGATTCGCTCAACTGGCGCACAGGCAGTCCTTGCTAACACTTACCATTTAATGCTTCGACCTGGCGCAGAAATTCTGAAAAAAGCTGGCGGAATCCATAAGTTCATGAATTGGAGCGCACCAACCTTTACCGATTCGGGCGGTTTTCAAGTTTTTTCACTTGGAATGGCTTACAAAAAGGGAATCGATGCAACTTCGCATATTTCAAAAGGTGATTCTTCGCTCGCAAAAAGCAATTCAAACCAGCTTGCGAAAGTTGGTGAAGACGGTGTCTGGTTTAAATCGCACATTTCTGGTGAGAAGATTTTTATGTCGCCCGAAATCTCAATGGAACTCCAGCACAAAATTGGTGCGGATATTCACATGGCTTTCGATGAATTAACCTCGCCACTTGCAGGTCGAAAACAGATTAAATCTGCACTCGACAAAACTCATTTTTGGGCTGAAAAATGCTTAAAACGCCATAATGAATTAAATGCTGAACACTTCGAAAAAGGGGAAAATTTGCAAGCATTGTTTGCAGTTGTTCAAGGTGCTCGAGAAGAAGATTTTCGAAAGGAAAGTGCAAGCTTTTTAGGCTCGAGAGATTTTGACGGCTTTGGAATTGGCGGAATTTTTCAACCTGAAGAAATCCCCGAAGTTCTAACTTGGGTAAACACAACCTTGCCTGAAGAAAAACCGCGGCACCTGTTAGGAATGGGCGCGCAACCCGCCGATCTCTTTTTGGGTGTAGAATTTGGTATTGACACTTTCGATTGTGTAGCGCCAACTCGCCAAGCACGAAATGGTGCGATTTTCACTTATTCTGGGCGAATTAATATTAAAAATGCTAAATTTAAAGAAGATTTTACGCCAATTGATCCACGATGTAAGTGTTATACTTGTCAAAATTTCACAAAAGCTTATATAAATCATCTTTTCCGCGCAGACGAGATTCTTGCCAGTACGCTTGCCTCAATTCATAATGAATTTTTTGTGATTAATACTGTTGATAAAATTCGTGAAAGCCTTGAAAACGACACGTTTTTTGAATATAAGCGCCAATTTTTAAATGAATATTATGGCGAAGAACGCGCAAAGGATTTCGAAACGCAAAGAGATGAAAATTCGTTGCAAAATTAAACCAAATTCAAAAAAAGGAAACCTCATTCAAAAGTCGCAAGATGAAAACGGCGAGTTTTTTGAGATTTTTGTTCGCGAGCCAGCAATCGAAGGTAAAGCAAATTTGGCGGTAATTAAACTTTTAGCGAAAGAATTTGACGTTTCGAAAAGCCGAGTCTCCCTAAAAACTGGCACAAAATCACGATTTAAGATTTTTGAAATAGAAAAATAAAAAATCGCTTCTACTGAGGCGATTTTTATTGAAATAATTTCATCTTGGCTGGGCTTAATAGATGTTATTCAGGAAAGCTACGATTACCCGACAGTTTCGATTCTGCCAGAGAGCTTGATGTTACGATTAGATTCTCTTAATACTGGCTTAACGGAGCTCTCGACTACACCAAGCTCAATATTTCACTGCCGAAATCTAGCAAACGGAGAGCGATAGCGAACCGTGCGCGGTAAGATTTCGGTAGTCCTCACGCAAATTTATTTGCGTGCTTGCGGAGCTCCCAAATACGCTCGAACCTCCCGAATTGTCTTTTCGACTGCTTCGAATTTCTTTTTATTATAATATTGCGCAAAAATCTCAAACTCAGCATAAAACATATTTATGCGGAGCTTAAAATTAGGAACAGAAACCTTAAAGCCATAAACACCAAAATTAAAAAAGTTCGGTCTATATCTCTTCAAATTGTAAATTTCACCATATCTATTAAAAATACAAATTTGCGCCGGCTTGGCGTTTTTATTTATGATTTTTTCGAGATTTATTAGGTCTCTTCTAGTTAATTTTCTTTTATTATTTTTTATTCGAATAGAATAAATTTTACTTGTTTCATTTGGCATATTTTTAGTATATCTTAAAAGTTACAAAAATAAAAAAGCTTATGCTTTGAAAAATAAACAAAAGTGCTATAATGGAATAAACCTGACAAAACAGGTTAAACAAAGGAAGGGTTTTCCGCTCTTCGACAATCTCTGGAATGCGCGAGCATAGGTTCGCAAAGAACAATTTGGTAAATATTCCTTTAAGAAAAACAGATTGCGGACACTTAACGAATATGAAATCAGCCTATTCAGGTTAATAAATTGAATAGTTTTTTCGTGTTCTTTAAGAAGTGGTCGTTTGCGAAAGAATTTATTTTGATTTAAGTCACCTGAGATGGTGATTTTTTCGTTATTCGAATACCAAAAAAATATCAAAATAAATTTTTCTTAAAGGAGAAAATATGAAAAATATAAATATTCGAAAACAGTCCTGTAACTTGATAAACAGGACAAAAATAGGGTCAATTCCCCAAGTGGAAGCATTCTATGAAGTCACCGAAGTTGCAGAATATTTTCCGGATTTTATAAGACTCTATCAGCCTTACACACCAATCTATAAACTTAAAAACGGATTGGAAATAAGTAAAGGATTTACCGCGCCAGCAAGTCTAAAGAAATCTAATAAAAACAATAAGTTTAAAGAATCAAACCGAGAGCGATCTATTCGTCGCACTCGAAAAAAGATAAAGAATTATGTTCTCTGTAACGATTTTGAACTTTTTGCAACTTTTACTTTTCGAAGCGATCGCCAAAATATTGAAAAATGCAAATCAAAAATGGCGAACTGGCTCAAAAACGAATCAAAAAGAAAAGGGCGGTTTAGTTATTTAATAGTTCCAGAATTTCATAAAGATAAAAAGTCATTACATTTTCACGCATTATTATCTGGATATTCTGGCAAAATTAAGCCTTCAGTTTCATCTAAAGGTAAGGCGATAATTGCGAATGGTAGGCGAGTTTATGAATTTCCGAGCTACAAATCTGGCTTTACGAATGTTCAAAAAATCAATAAGGAGACAAAATCAAAAACGTCTTTTTATGTAATCAAATATATTTCGAAAGATATGCCACTTTTTAATAATAAAAACAGATATTGGGTTTCGAATAATCTTAAGAAGCCAGTTTTAGAATACAATCCTGATAAATGGTTTAGGTATGTTCAACCGTCCCGAACTCATTTTACCGAATATGGAAAAATTACCGAATATCAAAGGCGAGATAATCCGCTCATCGATATGCTCGGGGAAAGGTTTGAAAATGAACAAACTAACACCTGAAGAAGTTGAGATTTTTATGGAATATCTCGAATTATTGGCTGGAATAAAAACCAAAAATAAGATATAATAAAAGAGCTTACTCAAATATATATCAACAAAAGATAATTTTCTAATTGTCTTGCTTAATAGGCAGTCGTGCTAAACATTGTTGATTTGTTTGGGTAAGCCACGACTGCCTTTTGATATGCAAACAGAAAGGAAAATTATGAAATGTATCATATTAGCTCGCGTTTCTTCAAAGGAGCAAGAAGAAAATAACTCCATACCGTCACAAATTCGAAGACTAAACGAATATGCTGAACGCAACAATCTTGAAATCTTAAAGACTTTTCGAATTGTCGAATCTTCTTTAAAATCAAATCGAACACAGTTTAATGAAATGCTTAAATTCGTAAAACAGCAAAAGAAAACGATCGCAATTATTACCGACACAATTGACCGAATCCAGCGGAGTTTTCGAGAATCGAATATTTTAGAAAAGCTTCGAAATTCTGGAAAAATTGAAATTCACTTCTTGCGCGAGAATCTGATAATTAGTAAAAATTCAAATAGTTCCGAGATTCTACGCTGGGATATTGGTGTCGTTTTGGCAAAAAGTTATGTTAGCCAGTTGAGCGACAATGTTAAAAGAAGTTTAGAGCAAAAGCGAATAAATGGCGAATGGGGTGGAAAAGCTCCGTTTGGCTACAAAAATACAGTTCGAAATGACGGTTCTCGGTGGGTCGAAGCTGATCCGCTGACCGCCGAGATCGTCCGAGATGTTTTTAAAATGTATGCTCTTGAAAGCAATTCAATTAAAACGGTTAGCGATAAAATCTTCAAAAAATACAATATTCGCAAAACTCCAAGCACTATTCATCGAATGCTCCACAATCCTTTTTATTATGGCGAAATGCAAACAAAAGGTGAGCTGAGAAAACATATTTATGAACCGTTAATTTCAAGAGAATTATTTAGCTTAGCCCACACAAAACTTCACAAAATCAAAAAAGAGCCCGTCAGATACGCAGGCTTACCGTTTCATTATCACGGAATGATAAAGTGCGCAGATTGTGGCTGTTCGATTACTCCAGAACGCTCTAAAGGCTTAGTTTATTATCATTGCACTGGAAAGCGCGAAAAACATAAAACAAAGTGGATTAGAGAAGAAGATTTAACCGAGCAAATTGTGAGATATTTGAGCAGGATTCAGCCGACAAAAGAACAATTTGAGCAAGTTATAGAAACCGCCAAAAAATCAAATGATTCAATTCGTAAAAAAAATATAAAACAGCAAAAGAAAATTTTAAACGCTGAACTGTCAAAAATTGAAGCTAGAATTAATAGGCTGCAAGATTTATATTTAGATGGTGATATTTCGAAAGAAGATTATAAAAAGAAAATTAAAGAAATTTCAAGATCAAGGGCTATCTTCAAGGAGAAACTTAATAATATCGACGAATCTCATCTTAAATTTTACGAAAATATTACAACTTTAATGGGTATTGCACTAAACGCCACCGAAATATTCGAAAGTTCTAACATTGACGAAAGAAGACAGATTCTTGATTTTGTATGTCAGAACCTTCAGCTTAAAGACGGAAAACTACTGTTAAAATATAAAAAACCATTCGATAAAATGGTCTTTTTCAAAAATAATTCCGCTTGGCTGGGATGGAGGGATTCGAACCCCCGAATGGCGGGACCAGAACCCGCTGCCTTACCACTTGGCGACATCCCAAGATTCTTCAATTATATCAAAAAAAATAATGCTTTTCAAGAGCCTTTTAAAACCTTTTATTGACAAAACCCATATTTTTTGCTATAATTTGATTATTCAAGCTTTTGCTTGGAAATTTTATTCAGGAGGATTCGAGATGAATCAAAATTTGTTCTTTCAGGAAGCGTTGCTTCAAGCAATTCAAAAAAATTCAGAATTGGTATTCGAAGCAGACGGAAACAAAGTTATCCGCGTAAAGCCCGACTCAGTATACGATCTAGACAAAAAAATAGTTGAGGTTCGCGGTTCAGCAAAGATTGTTTATCTTGAAGGCGAAGCACCGAACCGATTCGTCTCAAGAAGGGAACTTAAAAAGATCTGCTTATGGGTTGATGAAGACTTCAAGGTCAAAAAGTTGCTAGAGGATGAAAGAATTCCACAAAGAGTTGAAGAATCCCTCAAAATACCGCACAATCCGTATAATAAAGACGATGCCTTTAAAGAAGAAATCGAGACACCGCCATTTTTAAGGAAATCCTTTATCTAAAGTCGCATTTGCGGCTTTTTTATTCTACTCAAGCTTGCATTTTAAAAAATCTTGTTATAAAATTTAAACAATAAGCTCCTCGGTCCGCCGAAATTTGCAGCTTATGGAGGCACATTATGAATATTTTCATTAAAGTAGTCGATGAAGCCGTAAGCGAAAAACAGCTTTCGGTCGAACTCGCCAAAATTCAACCCGTTAAGATCGAAGGATCTTCAGCAGAAAAAATCGTAGAAAATCTCGAAGAACTGCTGGATGAAAAAGATTCCCTCATTTTAATAGCTGGCGCCAATATTTTTAGTAATAAGCTCGTTTTACTGGAAGAAATCTTTGATATTTTTGAAGAGAAAGAAATTAACGATTCAGCGTATTACTATAAAATTTTACAAGATTCAAGTGAAGATTATGATTTTGAAATTTACTGTCAAAGTGGTGATAGAATTGAAATCAAAAGAATATGCTCGAATTAATACAAAACCTCGCAATTTTGCGGGAGATTTGAAATTCGCAATCGATGGACCAAATCGTACAGGAACGGTTTTGGTTGAGGATGAAAAATTGCCAATTCGAAAAGAAGTTTTCGAAGAATTATCGCGAATCCGTAGCCTATTTAAACAAAATGAAAATGTTACTGGGTTTGAAATATATGATAGTTTTCGATACTCGAAAGAGAGAAAATTCAGTATTGAATTTTTAGAGAATGGCATAATTGAAGTTACAAAAATAGAGGAGGAAGAAAATGAACTATAATATTAGTGGGGAACCTCTAAATGAACTACGAGCTTCTACAAAAGATAACCCTTCAGGGATTTTTTCCAAGGAAGAATTAAAAAGCCTCTGGGCGTACATTCAAGAATATTGCCGAATCGGAGCTAATAAATATCGAACACACTTCCGTTTTGAAAGTGCAGGTGAAATTTATGATGTAGATATCATAAATAAATCACTTGCAATTTACAAACACAATTGGAAGCCCTAATCAAAAACCCTCAATTGAGGGTTTTATTAATTTTTCAAGAAAATGTTAGTTAAGTAGATCTAAGCAATAAACCTCACCGGATTCAAGCCAAATCCTTGCAGTTTGACCATTTCCACTAACAATTCTTTGATTGATTGGCTTCGTAGAACTATAGTCACAAACATGACCATCTTTAATAGTAATAACACCCGTTCCAGCCCCTCCAGCTCGAGCATAATCCCACAACCCCTCCTGAACGAAATAATCTTCACCAAGAGGATCGCGAAAAGTATCATTACCTTTTCGAAGATATTCATTAATGAAATTATCCCAATTTGGAAGTTTACTCATAGACTCACCGTTGAATACTCCGCCAATTTTTGAACCTTTATTGTTTGCACGATATTGATGATAAGCGGCCTTAAACCGTGACATATCGTTTTTACGTTGCGTATCTCGTTGATTGCGTTGAAGAGCGGGAAGGGCTAAAAAAACAGCAAGAAAAATTAATCCCGCAATCGCAAGGACCAAAACAACTTCAATGATCGTAAAACCTTTATTTAGTTTATGCTTATTCATATTTTCATATTATAACTATTGTCTTGAAAAGTCAATGCAATATCGATAAACATTAGGAAAAATAAACATAAGCATTTTTGTAAAAATTACATCATTTAATATTAAACAGATTAAAAATTGTGGAAAACTTAAAATTAGCTTAAAATTAACGAAATATATTGACTTTTTTAGTTATTCGTGATAATATTTAAAGGATAATATCAAAAGAAAACAGACAAGGAAAATGCGAGGAATATGTCTGAATTACCAGAAAAACAAGTAAAACGGCTGAAAAGCTTGATTCAAGAAGCGGAAACGAATCTTGCAGCAGCCAAAGAATTGTTGATAAGCATTAGCGGTGAAGACAACATCGTTACAGCTCCAAGCAATTCGATTATCGAAAACCCTCACGGTAAAGTTATTGAAGGTGTTTTTGATGGTCAAACTATGATTGGTCCAGATGGCAAAAACTATCCCGTTCCAGCAAATTACGCTTCAAAGTCAAAGCTTGTGGAGGGCGATATCTTGAAGCTTACAATTAATGAAGATGGCGGGTTTATTTATAAACAGATTGGACCAGTTCCACGAAAACAAATCATCGGAACCCTAATCAATCATGACGGGTCATTCTTTGTTGAAGCAGGTGGAAATGAATATAAAATTCTGCTTGCGAGCGTAACTTACTTCCGACTCCAAGCCGGCGACCAAGTCACAATCATTATCCCAGAAGACAACACTGATACTACTTGGGCTGCAGTCGAAGCTTCATTCTAAAAAATTTGAGAGATTTATATTAGTTAAAAATCGTGCGACAATATTGCGAGGACGCACGATTTTTAATTTTTCAAAAAACTTGCTAAACATAACCGTTTATGCTAAAATAAAAGAGTTAATTATTAACCTTAAGCACATTGACAAAAGCAATATATATTTTAATACAACAACATAAAAAACCGCCTAAGCACGGGTGGGCATCGCTTAGGCGGTTTTTTATCTCTTCGACTCACCCGCTAAGGCTCGAAAATCTCGAAGCTGAAAACCCACCAAAATTCAACAAAGGGTTCGCCGGTCAAAGAGGTTATTATGTGCAATATTTAAGATTCTTATAACATATAAAGGAGGGGTAAAGAATTATTTAAAGTATATTGCACAATATAACAATAGATAGAAGTTTTATTGACAAATTTTTGAATTATTTTATCAATATCTATATATTATCATAAACATACATCAATGTCAATACTATTTTAAAATTTTATGAAAACTATTCAAATCAAACCCAATCTATTAAACTATTCTAAAGATTTACAACACATACCAGACCCGCCCAAACAGCTTTTTGTTCGTGGATTATTACCTTCAGAAAGAGTTAAAACCGTAGCAATCGTAGGAACTAGAAAGCCGAGCGCCTATGGTAGAGAAGTTGCGACCAAAATTGCCAGCGAATGTGCAAAAAATGGCATTATAGTAGTGAGCGGTTTGGCTTTAGGGATTGATTCGGTTGCTCATCGAGCAGCGCTGGATAGTGGTGGAATTACTTTAGCTATTCTTGCAAATGGCGTCGATAAAATATATCCACGTTCGCACGAGAATTTAGGACAAAGAATCCTTGAAAATAAAGGGGCAATTTTAAGCGAATATCCAAATGGAACACCAGCCCAACCCTGGCGGTTTTTAGCACGCAATAGAATAGTATCTGGCCTCGCTGATGCTGTGGTAATTATCGAGGCTACTGCACGTAGCGGAACACTTTCAACCGCCAATCACGCCCTCGACCAAGGGAAGGAGGTTTTCGCAGTTCCAGGAAATATCACTTCACCGCTTTCTGCAGGATGCAACCAGTTGATTAAAAATGGCGCCAACCCATTAACTTCAGTTGAAGATTTACTTGATTTTTTAATTCCAGACCGTTTCGAGAAACAAACCAAACTCTTTCAAGGAGATACGCCAGCCGAAAATGTAATTATTGAAATCCTTTCGAAGAATGGCACGACTGCTAGCGATTCAATAATTAAACAATCTGGACTTTCTGCAAGCGATTTCAATCAGGCTGCAACAATGCTCGAAATTAAAGGGCTGATTTCAAATAATGGCGGAAATGTTTGGAGCTTGAAGTAGATTTTCAAAAAAAAATGTGATATACTAAAAGGAATGAAAAAATTAAAAATTAGTGATTTTTGGATTTATAATTTTCGTTATCAAATTGGAGTTGTAATTTTATCACTCAGCTATCTTGCGGTGATTATTTATACTTTGTTCTTTGCGCCGAATGGTCTAACTGTAGGCGAAATTGAAAGTGCTAAGGCTGCAACAAATCTAAACTTTTCTAATTTTTTCTCGAACAACATTTTGGACCTTCCGTTTAGAGTTTTACAAAAAACAAGCATTGATATTTTTGGTTTAAGCAATTTTGCAATTAAATTACCATCAGTTTTAATCTCACTATTTTCGATATTTTTTATAACAAAAATCTCAGGAATGTGGTTTTCGAAACGCGCCTCTATTTTTGCGTCTATTGTTGCAATCACATCAAGTCAATTTTTCTTCATTGCTCAAAACGGAACAAGCGAAATTCTTTATATTTTTTATCCAATCTTACTCATTTGGAGCGGAATGGAATTCTTGAAAAAGCCAAAGAAGCGCCAAATTTTCACTTTAATTTCAATTTTAGGTCTTAGTTTTTATACGCCCCTAAGTTCTTACATTGCGTTAGCATTCTTAGTGACAATTTTAGCACATCCACACTTACGATTCATCATCAAAAAAGAGCCAAAATCTCAAAAAATCGCAGCTTCAGCATTGTTTTTAGCAATAGTATCACCACTTTTAGTTTCAATTTTATTTGATGTTTCAATATTGAAAATAATTTTTGGGATTCCAAATTCGCTAGATATTTTAAAAAATATACAAAGCTTAATTTTAGCACTTTTTAGCTTCTCAAACCCAATGAGTAACGGAATGATTTCACCAATAATTAATCCAGCAACAGCAATTTTAATTGCGATTGGGCTATATTTTACATTTATCGAAAAGTACTCCGCAAAAGGTTACCTAATCAATATCTGGACGGCAATTTTGCTATTGGTTTGTGTCATCAATCCAGCAACAATAACAATTCTTTTCATGCCAATTTTGATTTTAACAATTACAGGGTTGCAGGGCTTAATTAACACCTGGTATGCACTTTTTCCAAAAAACCCTTATGCTCGGATCTTCGGCTTAATTCCAGTTTCAATTTTTGTTTTTAACCTATTAATTACCAATCTTTCAGTTTTTGCTTTAAGCTATCAATACTCACCTCAACCGATTGCAGCCTTTAATCAAGATTTGAATATTCTACTCGAAAAAACAGGTTCGAACAGAGTTTTAATGGTATCGAAAAATGAAGAAGATTTTTATAAAACACTCGAACATCAAAACAAGGCTAAACTAAAAAATAAGTTCGAAGATTCAGAGATTATTCTTTCGAAAGAAGCTTATCAAAACACAAAAATTCCGACAAATTACAAAGTGAAACGTATTTTAGTCTCAAATCGCAAAGATAATGCTGACAGATTTTATATTTTACAGCGAGGTTGATTTTAGAGCCATTTTTTGATAAAATTATAAGAGTACAATATTTTTAAACGGAGGAATTATGGCAGGAATTAAAGACCAAATGAAAATGGTTCGAGAACTACAAAAAGCACAAAAAGAACTTAAAAAAGAGATCATTGAAGTTGAAGCTGGCGAGGGGGCAGTTGTAATTCAATTTACAGGAGAATTGAAAGTTAAAAGTGTAAAATTAGACCCTGAACTAATTGATTTTGACGATATCGAAGAGCTTGAGCATTGGATTCAAATTACGATTCGCGATGGTCTAGAGGAAGCTCAAAAAGTTGCTGCAGAAAAAATGCAACCTTTAATGGGCGGTTTGGGAAACTTGGGGCTTTAATCTTTTCGAAAGAAAAAAATGTCACAAATTTTGCCCGAATCATTAATTGAAACAGTTGAGAATCTTGGTAAACTCCCTGGCGTTGGCTCACGAACAGCAGAACGCTACGCTTACTATTTATTAAAAAATAATGCTACTATAAGTGAGAAAATTGCCGAGAGCCTTTTAAATTTACACAAAAACATTAAAAGTTGCCCTATAACTTTTGCATTAATTTCGAAAGATGAAGAAATTTCACCACTATATACAGATGAAACACGTAATAAGAAACTGATTGCGGTAGTCGAAGAACCGCTTGATATAGTTGCTCTTGAAAAAACAAAACATTTCAACGGAACTTATCACGTTTTGGGCGGGGTTATTTCACCAATTAACGGAATTACACCCGACCAATTACATATCCGCGAGCTTGCTGATAGAATTTCGAAAGACGAAGTTAAAGAGATAATTATTGCAACGAATGCCAGTGTTGAAGGGGAGAGCACAGCACTCTATATTCAAAATTTTTTGCGCGAAAAAGGTTTCGAAAGTCTAACAATCTCACGCCTCGCTCGCGGCTTACCTGTTGGTGTTGATTTGGAATATGCCGATCAAATAACCTTAAGTCATGCACTCGAAGGAAGAAAGGAGATTTAGTGAAATTCGAAAACGCAAAGAAATTAATATCTAGTTCACAAAAAATTTGCGTAATTCAAGCCGAAAACCCAGACGGTGATAGTTTAGGCTCAGCTTTAGCTTTAGAAGAAATTTTGAGCGACCTCGGAAAAAGTGTTAAACTTTTCTGTCCCGTAGATATTCCAAAATATTTACGATATTTTAGCGGTTGGGATAGAATAGAAGGTTCAATTTATGAAAAGTTTGATCTTTTCATAATTGTTGACACTACAAGCAATACATTACTTTCGAAAATAGTTGAAGACCCTCTTTATAAAAATCTTCTCGAAAAAACTCCAGTTTTAGTGATCGATCACCATACTGATGCGACGCCCGATATAACATTCGAACACGAACTAGTTCTAGAGGAAGCAAGCTCAGCTGGAGAGGTTATTTTTGAAATCGCAAACGCTCTTAATTGGAAAATAAACAAAACCGCTGCACAAGATATTTTAGGTGCAATTTTCAGCGACACTCTAGGACTTTCAACAAGCAATACTTCAGCTCGAACTTTTGAAGTTGCTGGAGAACTAACAAAACTTGGTGCAAGTTCTGCTAAACTAGAAGAATCACGTCGCGAATTATCCAAAAAAGCTCCTGAAATTTTAGAATACAAAGGGCGATTAATTCAGCGAATTGAATACTTTTTTGACGGAAAATTGGCAGTAGTTCATATTCCTTGGGAAGAAATTAAAGAGTATTCCGATAAATACAACCCTAGTGTTTTAGTTATTGATGAGATGCGAATGGTTGAGGGTGTAGAAGCTTGCGTAGCAATCAAAACCTACCCAGATGGGAAACTCACCGGAAAAGTTCGAACAAATTCACCAATTGCTGCGGATATTGCAGGCTATTTTGGTGGAGGCGGGCACGCCTATGCGGCAGGCTTCCGAGTTTATGAAAAATATGAGGAAATCTTACGCGAACTCATCACTTGCTGTGATAAAATTTTTCTAAATATGTAAAAAATAACCTTACGGAACTATACTCTGTAAGGTTATTTTAAAAGCCTGCTCGTTACCGAAACAGGCTAAGTATTTCAAAAAAATTGGTGACCTCACGGGGAATCGAACCCCGATTGCAAGGATGAGAACCTTGCATCTTGTGAAACGGTACGATTCGCGTAAAGTTTTAAATAATTTCTGATTGAGAATTTGTTTTCTCAAACTTATGTAGTCATTATAGCACATAGTTTTCGAAAAGTCAATACTTAATCATAAGAACTTTTCGCATTTTAACTTCTTATAGATGCCACCAAGTGAATTTTGTAAATTATGAACGTATATTTCAGTTGTATTAATCGAGGCATGTCGGAGTAAATGCTGAACTTCCTGAAGAGATGCGCCATTATTTACTAGATCAGTTGCGAAAGAGTGACGGAGTTGATGGGGATGGAAATTATCATAGCCAAATTTCTTAAATTCTTGTTTTAATTTTTTTCTTAGTGATTTTTTAGTGTAGGGTAAGCCTTGGTTTCTCTCGCTTCGCCATAAGTAGTCTGATTTGAGTAACTCTCGCTCATCGATATAATTTAATAACTCTATACCAGTTCCTGTCGTAAAATAAACATACGCCATCTTACGACCTTTACCTAATACTAAAATGCGTTTATTGAAAAAATCTATATCAGCGACACGAATATTTCTAAATTCATTAATTCTTAAGCCTGAATCGAATAATAATAAAATCATTGTTCGATGTTCAAGGTTTGCGTTTTTAGCGACTTCTAAAACTTGATTTTTAGAATAATAAATATAATCTCGAATATCTTCAGGTGATCTGAAAGTTGTCATTAAGGGCGTTTTAATACCAGTCTTAATTCCCATATCTTTACACCATTTTACAAAAGTAATAACTGTTTTAATTCTGTTATTGCAAGTTTGCGGAGTATACTTTATGCCGCCAAATTCACCAGTTAGCATTGCCATTTTCCATTCAGTGAACTTTCGGGAATTAAACTCAGAAATATCAGTTATTTTTGTTTGTTGCTTAAATTTAAGTAAATTATAACGCTTTGTTTCAATTGTAGCATGGGTAAAGCCTGCATCTAATTTACACCAGTCAATGTATAAGTTAATTTGTTTATCTATTAACATAATATATTTTCCTTTCATTGAATTTTAAATGATTTTATTGATATTCTTTAAATGATATTCTTTAAGCTATTTCTCAATTTAAAAAATGAAAAAATCTAATAATTGCAGCTTAAATAAATTTGCTAAAAATTGCATTATATTTTGTGATATTTTACATAATTTGCCCTTTATTTTCTTATATTTTTATTTATTGTAGAATATTATATAATAATTTAGAGTAAACGCAACAAAACGAGCGAATTGCTCGCAACTTAAATTTTTAACTAATTTTTAAAACTTTATCTATTGTAATTTAGCAAAACGTTTTTTCATTTGTTGAAATTTAGCGTAACCCGCGCTATTAAAATCTCGCTCAAATTGATTAATTTCTTCATTCTTTCGCTTATCTTCTCGTTTTTTAGCTAATTTACTTTTTAGACGCGCCAAAAAACCACGAATAATGTCTAATGTCTTATTTGCGTTTTTATTACTCCAGATCGAGGCAAAGTATTTTTGTTTATCACGAATTCTGCCTTGTTTTTGCATAATTTTTACCATTTTTACAGATTGGGCGAAAAGTTTTGGTTCTTGCTTTTGCCATTTACGGAAAAGAGGTAGGAAATTATGATTACTAATTAAAGATAAGGCTTCATCGCCAATTTTTAATTTTAAAGTTTGTAAAGATTTTGGATTCATAAATCTGCTTTCAATATTAAAATTAGTATTATCAAAAGCTTGAGACTTTTTTATTTTAAAACAAAAAAGCCCCTATCGCCGAGCTAACGGCGTGAGGCATTTTTGGATCCATGTAAATCTCTTTAATTATATCAAACTAGAGTGAAGTTGTCAATATATGAATAAAAACATTGAAAATTGCTTGTGGTTATGGTATAATAAGAAGGTAGAAGTGGGTAGCCTATCAGTTCGAAATACCAAGTTGAACGTGCCGTGTATTTAGAGTGGCGTGTCAAAAGGTTCGAACTGCACATTTAAAGCTACTCCTTGCTCCCAATTAGCAAGAAATAACTTATGCGTTCAGCTTGGTTTTATGATATAATTGTGATAGATGACACGGATTCCGATTTTACGGAGTCTTTTTTTTGATTGGAGGAAATGTGGCTAAAAAAAGCGAGAAGAAAAAAGTTGGAAGACCTACAAAATATAATCAAAAATATTGTAGAGAACTCATAAAGTTTTTTAGCGTGAATGCAACAAGGGTAGTTGAAGATATACGTAAGCTTAGCGCCGATGGTGGTGATTCGGGTATTATTCAGCGACGAGTGGCGAATGAAATGCCAACTTTTGCGAAATTTGCACGAAAAGTTGGAGTTAACCAAGATACTTTACACGAATGGAGAAAGAAACATAAAGAATTTTCCGAAGCCTATAAGCAAGCAAAAGAGTTACAGGAAGAGTTTTTGATTAATATTGGTTTGAGTGGGGTGACGAGCGCAAGTTTTGTAATTTTTGCGATGAAAAATATTTGCGGTTGGCGTGATGAAAAGGATTTGAAAATTAAAGCTCAGAAAGAAAAGGATTTAAGCGATGCCGAGCTCGACGAAGCAATCTTTAGCTAATAAAGAACTGACAAGAGCAGATATTTTGCGAATTTGTGAGAAATATCGCCACGATAAGACTTTTTTGCGTAAAGTTTTAAGGGGAATTTTTAAGCGACCCGAAAATATTCATTTATTTGGTTGGTTTATTTCAAAAGAATATATCGAACTGGAAACACCGGATTTTCACAAGCAGATTTTGAGAGAAATTAGCGGCCAAAATTCAAGGGTGGCGATCTGTGCACCCCGTGGTCACGCTAAGTCGACAATTGTTAACTTTACCTATGCACTTTGGGCGACTGTTCAGCAAAAGGTGCGGTTTGGCTTAATTATCAGTGACACTGTGACGCAGAGTGTGGAATTCGTGAATGCGCTGCGTGATGAGATTGATAGTAATATACGCTTAAAGTGGCTTTATGGTGATTTAACTGGCGAACTATGGCGAGATGGGGACATTAAAACGGCAAGTGGTGTGCGGTGGACTGCCAAGGGTGCTGGAATGAAAATTCGTGGTATCCGAGACGGCTCAGCTCGCCCTGATTTGATTATCTTCGACGATTTGGAAAATGATGAACAAGTTGCAACGGCTTATCAGCGCAAGAAGTTAAAAGATTGGTTTCGAAAAGCTGCAATGCCAGCACTGAGCCGAAAAGGGCGAATTATTATGATTGGAACAATTTTGCATTATGATTCACTTTTGCAGAATATTTTAGATGGCAAAGAGGGCTTTCGGAGCTGGCGAACGATGCTGTTTTCAGCAATTATGAAAGATAAGAAAGGTGAAGAATTTGCTTTATGGCCAGAGCATATGAACTTGGAAGAGTTAAGAGCTTTGCGAGATGATCCGAATCACCCGAAATATGTGGGCTCGATTGTGTTCGCTCAAGAGTATCAAAATAAGCCACTTAGCGAAGATGATTTAATTGTGAAGCCTGAAAATATTAAATGGATTGATGAACTACCCGAAAACACGGTGATTCGAAGAACAGTTTTGGCGATCGACCCAGCTGTTTCGCAACGAGACACCGCTGATCCGACCGCAAAAGTGGTGGCGAGCCTTGATCAATTTGGCAATGTATTTGTGCGTTATGTTGGTAATGATCGCTTTAGTGTTTCGGAGAACGGCGCGGATATTCAAAGGTTGAATGCGAGATTTTCACCCGAAAGGATTGGAATTGAAGAAGGAGCGTTAGGTTTGGTGTTTAAAGATCTATTAGCTGGACTACCACTGGTTGGATTAAAAGCTAATGCGGACAAAACTTCGCGTTTAATTAGTGTGAGTCGATTTTTTGAATCTGGAAAGATTTATTTTCTGCAAAACGCAAACAAGATTCAGGATTTGCACGATCAGTTGATGGAGTTTCCGAATGGTGCACATGATGACATGGTGGATGCGATGGTTTATGCAATTCGAATGTTACTAGTGGATAGGCAGAAACTGGTGAGTGTGGATGATTTTGTTTTGAGCTAGGAGTTATTTGACTAAATCAAGATGTGATATAATATATAACATATGATCACTAAACAATCTTATAAATTTACTAAATGGCTTTACGATAATTACTGCAAAGATGCCTCATTCACTCCTATCATATTGATATTTAAAAGAGGTATTGTCAATAATAATGAATTTATTGATGAATACTTTCTAGATAATGTGCGCTCTAATACGTTACTTAAAAACGATGAATACAAACAAAATATAAAAACCCAATTGCTCGAGTTGTATAACGGTTCAGATGCTCGTATTTTTGTGCAATGTATTGAGTATCTTATAGATGAAAACATTTTAGATGGAAGAGTTAGCCGCACGTTAGATGGGTTGACTATAATATTTAATGATATTACACTTACTTCCGCGGGTATTAGGATAGTAGAAAGCACTAAGAAAGGCGGATACCCGTCGACAAAAGAGAAAGCATCAATTGTATTTAACACAAGTTTTAGTGTTTTTGGCGGTATTAAGTTTCAGGTTGATCTGATTGAGCGGCTTAAAAAATCATTTGGCTGGGTGAAATCAAAAATATTTCGAAAATAGTCTTTTCTATGATATAATCAGAATAGAATATACGGCTCATCACGAAAGTGGTGGGCTTTTTCTGTTGGTTAAAAATAGGAGAAGAGATGTTTGGCAGAAAAAAGATTGAAGAATTGCAAAAAGAAATTGGTAGCACGATAAGCGGCAGCCTAATTTTTGGTGATTACGAACAAGAGATGAATGCTTGGAATCGAGAGCGGAAGATTCGAGATTATCGTGAAATGATGAAAGACCCAACAATTGAAGGTTTGTTTAATATTGTCACTATGCCGATTTTAGCGAGCGAATACCAAATTGTGGCGGAAGATGAAAACGAAAACGCAAAAATACAAGCGGATTTTGTGCGAAAGAACCTTTTTGAAAGTAGCTTTAAGGGTGGAATTGAAACGCCATTTGATCTATTTCTAGATGAGGCAATGTTGGCCTTGGCTGATGGTTTCGCTGTTTGGGAAAAAGTGTATCGCTTAAATAAAGATGGCAAATTGGAACTTAAAAAACTAGCTTTAAGAGATAGTTTGAGTGTAGAACTTAGGGATGAAAAAGGTGAGTATGTAGGGATTAGACAGGTGGTGGAAAATGGTGGAACAGTTGAAATTCCAGCGTATAAAACATTTTTGTTTACTCACAATAAGAAATTCAACAGATTGTATGGCCGAAGTATTTTAAACTCTCTCTATAAAAACTACGATAAAAAGCAAAAGTTGGAATACTTAGACTCAATTGCTTTGCAAAACGACGCGATTAAACCAAAGATTTTAACCGAAACGCAAGAACATTTGGGCGTAGATTCGGGAGTAATGCGAAAGATCATTCACGCGATTGGTAAATTTGGCAAAACTAATTCGGCGGTTAGTGTGCCATTTGGCTACGACATTAAAACACTGGAAAGTGATGGCCGAGATCCGCACCAGAGTATTGAACGCCAAAAAAGTGAAATGGCTTTTGCTTTCATGGCGAATTTTATGCTTTTAGGAACGCAAGGTAAAAGTTCGAGCGGAAGTTATGCACTGTCGAACACGCAAGCTGGTATTTTTCAGATGAGCTTGCAGAGTATTTTAGATAAATTAGAGGCTCATATCAACCAATATATTATTGCTGACCTGATTGACTTGAATTTTGCTGAGCCGCACTACCCACAGTTTAAATTTGCAAAATTAGATAAATCTAAAATTGAGTCGATCTTTGAAATCTTTAAAAAGATGGTGGATAAAGACAAAGTTAGCGATGAAGTGGTTAAACAAGTTGAAGATGAAGTCGCAAATCAGTTAGGTTTTCAAATTGAGAATAAAAAGCAGTTGAATTTGAGCGAAAATGAACCTGCTAGTAAGATAACACCACCAGATAAGCATTTTTCAAACTTAGATAAGAAGTGGCAAGACATTGAAAACCGTTTTTTAGACCAAAGCCGCACGATTTTTGAGAGTGTGGCGAAAGAGATTAAAGAAACAGGTAAGATTGAACTTTCAAAAGAATATAAAGACTTGCTAATTAGAACTTTTAGACAGGCCTATACCGAAGGCAAGATTTTTAGCGCTAATCGTGAAGGGCGAAAAGCTGGTAAAGATTCGCCGGAATTTTCTAACAACGCAAAAGAATATATAGACTGGATTTTTGAAAAGCAAGAGAATGACTTGAAACAATTTTTAGAAGGCGAAAGTTGGAATGATACTTTGCTTGCTGAAGATTCAAGCGATTTCTTGCGAAATTTGGCAACCGGTGTGCTAATTAAAAGTGTGATGAGCTGGTTTTTGAAACGAGCCAAACCTACAGCAAGTTATTTGGTTGGTCGAGGCGTGAATGCTGGGATTTATAGCGACTTTAAGCCTGATGATTTGATTGAATATTCAGCAATTATCGATGGACACACCACCGCTGGTTGCTCATATTTGAACAATAAAAGAATGACTTGGCAAGAATGGCAGAAAAACCCTGATATGATTCCACCACGACATTTTGGCTGCCGTGCAACTTTGGTGCGAGTGGTTGAAGGCGGTGATGAAAGCGAAAATCCGGTGAACAAGAAACTTTTGGAGAGAAAAGATGATTTTACGAGGACGCCAAAGGGCGAACTAATCGCTCGTGGTGAATTAGACAAGGACGAAACCAAAAAAGCAGGATTAGCCAGAATTCGCAACGAAGAATTTGTTTTACCGAATAAAACTAAAATTCCACCTCAATTAGCCTTGAGTGGAACGAACCCAAATTACACTAAAGCTCGAGAGTATCAAATAAACTGCCAGCGATGCGTTCCGACTTATGAAATGCGAAGAAGGGGTTATGATGTTGAGGCTTTGGGGAATTTGCGAGGTTCGGTAAAGTTAGGAAATGATCAGAAAATTCTAGAATTGTGGGGTGCTTCCGATAAAGACTTTATCAAAAACTATGTAGAATTTTCTTCGAGAAACGAGTTGAAATACTCTGATGGCTCAAAGGATAATTTGAATAGGATTATTGAAAGTATTGAACCTAATAGTCGCTATCAAATAGCTTGGCATTGGAAAGGTAAGAATAGCGGCCATACATCAGTGTTAGAAAAAACATCTAAAGGTGTCTTTATTGTTGATCCACAGACTGGAAAAATATATAAAGCAAAAGAGTATCTGGGAAGAGATCTATTCACAAAAGTAAGGCTTTTAAGAATTGATAATCGCAAAATTAATGAAGATATGCTAAAATTGATTATGAAAGGCAGAAGATGATTGAAAAAATTCTAGAAGAAATAAAAAATGAATTCAATAATGCCAATGCTAAATATCTTGGTGAATTTGAGGGTAAATATTGTATTTCACTTTTTTATAAAAATGAAGAGTGGGGTGGATATAATACTTTTTATAGATTATATGATGAAAAAACCGGATTGCTTGTTGAAGAAATCGATGCCGAACCACAGCTCGATGACGATGACAACCTACGGCTTGAAATGCTAAATAACACATTTGACGCTTTTGGTATCGAAAAAGAATAATCCATAAAATAAACTCTTTACAACCCAAATTAAAACTGCTATAATAAAAACATAATATACGGCTCGCTAAGGCCGTATTTTCTTTTGCCATTTTTCAAAAAAGAAACTCGCTACGACTTGAGCGAGCTGATATTTAAGGAGAAATATATGCACATTTTTATAAATAGAGATTTGGAGATTCGGCTAAGTGAAGATTCGAGCCAATATAAGCAGTTTTGGAAACAAATTTGCAAGTTTGGCGAATATGTGAACCCGAACGGCAACGGAAAGATGATCCTTGATAAGAAATTTGCAGATGAAATGGTTGGAAATTTCAAAAGCGGGAAATATGGCGTTGTTCCAGTGCCGCTTGGCCACCCGAAAGACAGCATTGAGCTAGCGGAGTTGAATCGAGGTGAAGTTAAGGATTTGAAGATTACCGATGATGGAATTGACGCCTTAATTGAAATTCGAGATAATGACACGGCTGATAAAATCGAAAAACGACTAATTCCTGATGTATCAATGGGATTTAGTGAAGATTATTTGGATAAACGAACTGGAAAATATGTTGGCGCATTTTTAAAACACGTAGGATTGGTTGCAGACCCTTACATTAAAGGAATGGATCAATTTGTAGCGTTGAGTGAAAGTGGTGCAAGTATACTTTTCAGTGATAAAGAAATTAAGAAAGGAGAAGAGATGAATCTTGTAAAAATTAAGAACGACCGAGATTTTGACATTGAAGTTCAGTTTACTCTTAATAATGAAGAGAAAAACGAACTAATCAAAGCCGGTGAAGAAATTGAAGTGCCAGAAGATCAGGTTGAAGCTGTGAAAAAGCAGATCGAAGAAGCTGAAAAACCGGAAGAAGCTGAAGTTGAAAATACAGATGAGCAATTGGCTGATGAAAATCAAGAAGATGACGAAGATGAAAAATTGCGAAAAGAGCGTGAAGAATTTGAAAAAGAGAAAGCAGAATTTGAACGCAAGAAAAAGAATTCTTCGGCTAAAAAGAAATTCGATCAGCTTTTGAGCGAAGGAAAAGTAGTGCCTGCAATGCGAGAAAACTTTATTGCTCTATCTAGTATTCAGGCTGATGTGTATTTAAGTGATGAAACTTCAAAACCAACTGATGTATTACTTTCGGAACTCTTTGAGAAGATGCCGGATATGCGACTATCTGACGAAGATGGCGAAAATAACGCAAAAGTAAGTGATGAAGTTGAATTAACCGATGAAGATAAGAGAGTTATTGAGAAATTCGGTTTAAGTGAAGAAGATTATAAAGAAGTAAAGAAGGAGAACTTATAATGTTTTATCGACAAAATGGTGAAGTAATTTCAGCTAAGTTTGGCGCTAATGAGATCAAAATAGGTCAAATTGTGACCGTAGATGAAACTGGCAATGCTAAAGCTGGTGAGGCTGGAAAAGATTTTTTGGGAATTGCTCTTGAAAATACATCAGATGTAATTCGTGGAAATGAAGTGCGAATTTGCACAGAAGGTGTGTTTGAGCTTGGTAAAGAATCAGCTGTAGCAACTGATCTAGGAAAAGGTGTTAAAATTGTTAGTGCTAATAAAGTAGCTATAACATCAGCTCAAACTGATGTAAAAATTGGTCAAATCGTTGGCATTGTTAACGAATCTAAGGTTTTGGTTAAAATTAAATAGTTTTAAGGAGAAAGAAGATGAACGAAAAATTGAAGAATTTAAACTTGACAATTCAAACCGTTTTTAAAACAACTTCAAAAGAAGTTAAAGATCCATTGCAAAACGTGCTTTACGATGTTACTCCAACAAGTAGCTCGGCAGTAAATATTGCAACTGTTTCGAACGTTCCTGGAATGCGAGAATTTAAAGCAGAACGCAAACATGGTGTAGCTGAAGATTCAGTAGTTACAATCGTACCTCGAACTCACGAAGCAACTCTTGATGTGAAGCGTGAAGATATTGAAGATGATAATATTGGTCGCATTCCTGCAATGGTTAAAATGATGACAAGTAAAGCAAATCGCTATTATGGTTCGCTTGCAATCGCAGCACTCGAGCTTGGCTTTACTGCGAAATTGAACGATGGCCAAACGGTATTTTCTGCAAAACGTGGAAACTTAATTGCTGGTGCGCTTTCAAAAGAGACTTTCACGAAAGCTTATGATGCGTTACTCGCAATGACCGATGATGACGACGAACCAATTTTTGCAATGCCAACTCACTTAATTGTTGGAACAAAAAACCGTGCCGCTGCTGAAAAGATTTTGAAAGCGATGACTGGCGCAAACGGTGAAACTAACACTGACTATAAAGCGGTTGAGCTAATCGTTGATCCACGAATCAGTGGCACAACTTGGGCGTTGGTTGCAGCAGGTGATGGTATTATGCCACTTACAATTGCTGAGCGCGTAAAAGTTGGCGCACCTGTAGCGAAAACTGACCTAAACAGTGATCGAGCTTTCGAAACTGATGTGTTCAGCTGGGGACTTCGTGGTCGATTTGATGCAGCATTTGCCGATATTCAACGAATCGTAGCCTCAACTGGAAAATAAGCTAACTTTTGAGAATAGAATCAGCCGCCTTGGCTGGTTTTATTTTGGCTAAAAATTTGATATAATAAAAAGGTAATAGACGGCTTTCAAAAGAGTCGTTTTTTCTTTTTGTAAGCCAGAAAGGAATAAAATGAGTGATAAAAATTTTGAAAGCGTGCAAGCTATCTTAGAAGAAGCAGGGTTAATTCATCGACAGCAGAATATTAGCGCAGAGATTCAAGGAAATCATATTATTTTGAACGATGGAATTATTGCAGATTCAAATTATAACGATTTGGTTGATTTTGAAGATGTGGCCGTGTTTTGTGGTGGTGAAAAAATGGAAGTATCAAATATTGATGCTGAAAATGGTGTTATTGAACTGGCTAATAACTCAAAAAACGGCGAAATCGCCAATGTTAGCTATAATTATAGCAATGTTCGACAAGCGCTGGTGAAAAAAATCCGCGGTGAAGTACTAGCTGAAATTCGAAAAGTTTTAGCTATTAGTACGATAGAGCAAAATCGTGATATTGTAGGTTATATTGTGCGAATTTACGCCGCCGGAAAACTATTAGTGCGAGAATATGGCTTTAATCAAGAGATGGCCGATACAAGTAAAGATGGCTACCGTAAAATTGACCTCGCTAAAGCTGAAATTAAAGCTTTGCAAGAAACTGAAGAAGAAAAACGCACCGAAAATGAAGTTTGGAGTACGGGAGATGAAGATTTATTTGGCAAATATCGACAGCGAAAAGTTGAGGATTTCTAAATGAGTTTAATTCAATTTTCGATTGAAAGCTCTGGTGAAAAGGCAATTATTCGAGATTTTGAAAATCGTTGGAAACAATCTCAAAACTTGAGCAAGCCTCTTGAAGATTTTGCCAACTATTTTGAGCGAGAAATTCAGCGGAATTTTGAAAGTAGCGGTTCAGGTTTCGGGGGCTGGGCACGAAGGAAAAAAGCTTATAGCCACCCGATTTTGCGAAAAACACGCAGAATGCAGAAAGGTTTTAAACATACAACCAGACCGCAAGAAGTTGAGTTTACAAACTCAGCGTCTTATTTTAAATTCCACCAATTAGGAACACGAAAACTACCGGTGCGGAAGATGTGGGGTGTGCGTGAGATGGACTGGCAAGAATTAAGGCAGCAAATTCAAAAATATTTATTTGAGGAGAGTAGATAATGAATAATAATTTTTATAAAGACCCAATACTTGAACGGATTAAGTATATTTTAGAGAAAAACTGTGTGAAAGAATTAAAGGGGCGGTTTTATTTTGGTGAACCTGTGGTAGTGGCGAAAAATTCTTTACCACTTTGTTTCATGGAATATGTAGAGCAAAATGTGGAAGATTCGGCCGCATTTGAAATTACTACAAATTTAACCGTAAAATTAACCGTGGCGGTAGATCTAACTCGAGATTTAACCACGAATGCTAAAAATATTAATAGTTTTGCAACCTTGCATCGAATTGTATGCGGTAGAAATGAAAAGATGCAACTTTTGCCGGATTCGATAATGGGAATTTTAGTAAAAAACCAAGATGCCGGTTATTTGGGCGAAAGAGTGGCTTTGAACTTGGGCGAATCTGGCGTAAAAATGGAATATGGCTATGGCGAAAGGGGTGATGGAATCTTCACAAGAGAGTTGAGCTTGAGTTTTGGGGTGAAAATAGCTGAAAGCTTGACAAATTAGACTTAGTGGGAGTATACTGATTATGTATAAAAGCTAATTGGGAGTTAAAAAATGGAGCTTCTTCATAATATCATTGATATTTTATACAATATCATTACATTTATTTATTTTGTATTTTTCTGTTATTGTGTATACTTAAAAATTACAAAAAAAGACATTATTAAGCCTTTGAAAGCAATCAACCATCGTAAAAAATTATCTTTATGGATTGGGTTCTTTTTATGTCTTGCTCTAGCTTTTGCGGAAGCTTGGTCACGAGGAGCTTATAAATAATGCATAACTTTTTAATGTTTATATATTCAGTTAGTATTTTCTTAGGAATTATCCTATTACCTTATTTTATTTATTTGAAAGTTAGTAAAAAGCAATCAAAAATTAAATTTCTAAATTATAAATACCGAGTTGGTTTTGGGCTGATTGCGATAGCTTTCTTTTCTGCATTATTGATGTCGATACTACCCGGAGGGAAACCGCTATTTGTTCGAGATAATAACCAGAAAAACTTAACTCAGAAAAAAGACGAAGAGACAAAAACACTAGGAGAAAAGCCAAAAATTGAAAGTGGTGTTATTGGTGAAAGTTTATTAGCGAATGAAGATATTCGGAAAAGTCCAACTTATAAAGTGCTGAGAGTTGTTGATGGTGATACGATTCATATAGACTACAACGGTAAAGATGAAAAAGTGCGTTTTATTGGTTTAGATACACCTGAAACTAAAGATCCACGCAAACCGATTCAATGCTTTGGGCGTGAAGCTACGGCAAAAATGGTTAAATTCGCTGAAAATAAAAATGTTCGGCTTGAATTTGATAAAACGCAAGGTGAGCGTGATAAATATGGGCGAATTTTAGCTTTTGTTTATAGCGAAGACAATAAAAACTTAGCCTATGAGATGATTCGACAGGGTTATGGCAATGAGTATACTTACAATTCAAATCCTTATAAATATCAGAATGAATTTAAAGAGGCAGCGCGTAAAGCTCGTGAAGAGAATAAAGGTTTATGGGCGGAAAATACTTGTGCAGGTGACGCTACAAAGCCAGCAGGTACACAGACGCCTAAATCACAACCCACTCCCACTGTACCAGCACCACAACAATCTCAAGAAGCTTGTGTAATTAAAGGTAATATTGGTAAAAATGGCAAGATCTATCATCTGCCTGGTCAAAAATATTATGACAAAACAAATCCTGAAGCAATATTTTGTTCAGAGGCTGAAGCTCAAAATGCTGGCTTTCGAAGGTCGAAGGTTTAGTGCTTGCGCAAAAGTTAAATAATTGATATAATAAAAACATAATATACGGCTCAAACGGCCGTATTTTCTTTTGGTTTAAAATTTGGTTGGTTGGGCTTTAATTTTAAAAGGAGAAGAAGATGAATGAAGGCGCAATCGTTGGTCGAAAAATAGCTATTGGAATTAATCTAGAAGATACGAGGGGGACAGCAAAAGACCCAAGCTATTTTTATCCACAACTCGATTTTAGTTTTAAAGACACGATCGAAACTAAAAACAACGAGTCTGCATATGGCTCAATCGTAAAAAATAACTCGATCGATGTAATGAGTGTTAAAGGTGAAGGCTCGATCGGTGGAAAAATGTTTATCAAGGGACTTTACTACTTTTTAGCATTGGCGTTTGGCCAAAAACCTACAAAAGGTACTGTCGATGACGATAATAAAGCTAAAAAATATAATTTTGCTTTAAGTAATTCAAATAGTCACAGTTCAGCGACTTTAGCTATTAAAAATGACATTGAGGCGAAAAAATACACTTTCGCAATGCTTGATAGCTTTAAAATTTCTTGGCAAGCTGACGACTATCCAAAAATTGAGATGAACTTTATTTCAAAAAAAGGTGAGCGAGTGGTTAAAAACTCAATTATTGCAGGATACATTGACGAACCTGAGTTCTTGCCGAAAGATTTTTATTTGAAACTTGCTGATGATTTGACTGGACTTGCAACTGCACCCGATGTAATGCCAACAAGCTTTAGCTTGGAGTTTAAAAAGAACTTGAACACAGACTTTTACAAAGGTGATGTGAGTGAGATTTTCAACATGGACTTTGAAGCGAGCGGAAGCTTTGAACAAAAAATTCAGAACACAAAATACCAAGATGCAACCGTGAATGGAAAAAGCTATGCTTTGGAATTTGGCTTAATCGATGACCGCCATAAAGCTGGAACAAAAACACCAACAAGCTTGAAAATTCGTGCGGCTAAAATTGGAATTTCGAGCTATGACCCAAGCTATGGCTTGAGTGATTTGGCTACTGAAACAATCAACTTTGAAGTATTGAATGATATTAAAACTGGAAAAACTATTGAAGCTGAATTGATTAATAGCTTTGATTATTAGGAGGAATTATGCGAGATCAACGAATTGAATTAGAAAATGGCCGATATGCCGTGATTAGAAACTTTTTGCGAGTTCGAGACCGCAATAAATATCAAAAAGCATTGCTTTCACGCCAAAAAATCACATCTGAGAACGTTCAGGGTGGCGAAATTAAGTTTGAGTTAGAGGGTGATCAGATGATTGAAGCACAAGAGCTTGCCACTGAGATCTTATTGGTTGATTATGATGGCACGACTGAAGGTGCTTTCGATAAACTGATGGATAGTGAATTTGCTGATGATTACGAAGTTATTTCGAAAGCTTGCAGCGAAGTTTTTGAGCGAAATAGCCAAAATTTAGTAAGCTCGCCCGAGACGCCAGAACTTACGAACGAAGCGTAAATGCTGGTAGGGGCGAAGTGCCCGAGATGTTTATGGTTGCTACGATATGCGAAAAATTCGGCTGGACTTGGTGGGAATATCAAAACCAGCCAGCCGAGTTTATTGATGCAATTAGAATTAAGCTAAATATTGAAGCCACCTTTGAAGCTAAGCAAATTGAAGAGATGAAAAGAAAGACTAGATAATGAGCAATACGATTACGCTAACAATTCGAGCAGATACTAAACAGTTTGAAACTCTTATGAAAAGTGCCGGTAAAACCGTTGATGATTTTTCTAGGAGAAATAAACGAAGTTTGGAAAGTATCGCAAACAGTGCAAATAATATGGCCGGAAAAGTTCAGGGTGCAATGAAACTACTGGGCGCTACTTTGATTGGTGGAAGTTTTGGCTTAAACGCTTTCGTGAAAGAAGCTTCAACCTTACAATCGGTGCGAGCTAGTTTTGAAAGTTTGACCGGATCAGCCGAAGGTGCTCGAAAGGTGATGGCTCAGCTTAATAAATTTAGTCTAGAGACAGCTTTTAGTGCTGATGATATTAATGCAGCGGCTCGAACTTTGCTTGGTGCTGGTGTTAGCGTTGACAAACTTGGCTCACGGATGAAGTGGCTTGGTGATATTGCCGGAGCGACTGGTGCGAATCTGGGTCAGTTAGTTCTGCCGGTATCACAGGCTTTATCTAAGGGCAAGCTTGATACTCAAGACTTTTACCAAATTTTGAACAGTGGCGCTGGAAAAGTACGTGAAGTTTTGCAAAATGAACTAAATAAACGCGGTCTTGGCGATATTATGACTGCTTTATCGAAAGGTAAGGTCTCGGCGGAGATTTTAGAAACAGCTTTAAAAACTGCTGCAAGTGAGGGTGGTTTTGCTTTTAACGGTGCAGCAAAACAAGCTCAAACTTTTAATGGGCGAATGAGCAATCTTCAAGAAACAATCAGCAATGTTGGTTTGGAGCTGATTGGCGTTAATAAAGCGACAGGTGAAATTGATCCAAATGGAATTTTTGCTCAAATGAGTGAAAAAGTTGAAAAAGCGACCAAATGGCTTGAAGAGAATAAAGAAAAGATTAAAGATGTTGCCCAGATTATCATTAATAATATTCAGCCAGCAATGATTACGCTCACAGCTCTGTGGGCGAGCTTTAAGGCGGTTGTGGTTGCTAGTGAAATTGTTGATGCTATAACAAAAGTTAGTGATGCAGTCGGTAAAATGGGCGATGGAGTGAAAAAGGCCGCAGCATGGTATCAAGATTTGAATAAGGCTCAGATTGCAAGCTCGGTTAGTGCGAAAGCTCATGCGGTAGCGGTAGGTCTTCAGACTGCAGCAACAAATATTGCAACTGTGGCACAAACAGCGTTCAACGTGGCAATGGCAGCAAACCCAATTGGCTTAATTGTTCTGGCAATCGCCGCGGTTGTTGCCGGATTGGTTTGGTTTTTCACGCAAACAGAAATCGGTAAACAGATTTTTGGGGAATTTGTGAAGTTTGTGAGCGGAGTTTTTGGAAATATTGTTAGTGTTATCTCAACAGTGGCTAATGCAATTATAGTGCCTTTTCAGAATTTTCTAGCATTCGTTTCGCCAATCTTTAATACTCTTTGGCAAATTGTTTCAAGCATATTTATTTTAATTGTTGCTTTAGTGGCGACCGCGATTGAAAGCATTGCCCAGCCTTTTATTTGGCTATTTCAGAATTGGCAAACAGTGTGGAATAATATTTGCGGTTTCGTTTCGACAATTTGGAATATGATTGTCGGAGTGGTTACTGCTTATATAGATACTATGAACGCAATCATATCGACTATAGTAAATGCCATTATGACAGTTATTTCACCAATCGTTAACTGGATAAATGATAATATTATTCAGCCGATTGCTAATTTCTTTTCAGGATTATGGAACGGGATCGTGCAGGGAGTAAGTGGGTTTATTCAGGGCGTAATGAATGTAATTTCACCAATAACTAACTGGATAAATTCTAATATTGTCCAACCTGTTTCACGCTTTTTCTCAGGACTATGGAATGGGATTGTTCAAGGAGTAAACGGGTTGGCGGCTGGTATTAAAACCGTATTTAGTTCTATTGTTGCGATTATTAAAGCACCAATTAATGCTGTTATTGGTGGTATTAACTCGATTTTCCGCACTTTGAATGGAGTTACCGTACCATCTTGGGTTCCAGGGCTTGGCGGCGCTCACCCGACCTTCCCAATGTTTCCAATGCTTGCCAAGGGTGGCGTGGTAGATAGTGCCACAATGGCAATCATCGGTGAATCTGGTAAAGAGGCGGTGATGCCTCTTGAAAATAATACTGGCTGGATTACTAATTTGGCTGGACAACTTGCTGAACGTGGCGGAGCTGGTAGCGGAAACACTGTAAATATTAGTGTGAATGTTGAAACTAAAGGTGGAGATTTTGAAGAAGCGGACGCTATTAATATCGCCAAAAAGATTAATACCGCTCTTAAAAGCCAAGGTTTAAGTTTTGATCAGATGGGAGCTTTGCGATGATAAAAATAAATGGAAATGAGATTTTAAAACAACCAACTAGCTATAATGACGATCCTGAAACTATTAAAACAGATAGTTTTGCGATTGACGGCACAATTGAACGACAAAAATATCCAGATAAAAAGCGCGTGAAGCTTAGTTATGATCGTGCAACTCCTGAATTAGTAAGGTATTTTAAAGACCTAGAAAATCAAGCTCAAATTACTTTTGAGAACAATGAAAGTGTTTGGGGATTGCTTAGTTTTACGGGATTAATTACTGATTTTAGTGTTAGCGAATATCGAAGGGGCGGTGATTTATTAACCGAGCTAGACGTAACGATTCGGGAGTTTTAAATGAGTCAAAATGTAAGCGATAATTTCATCAAAACCCTCAAACAACCTCAAAAAAGAACTGAATTTGTGGTTAAAATTGGCTGGAATAAGGAAATTCGAAAAGATGCAGGTTTCTTTGCATTAGATTCAAGTAAATTAGATAATAATAATTTTCTGAAAGGCTCAGAAGATATCATTACGCTATTTGATACTTTTGAATATAATGATGAGTCAAAATTTGTTAAGAATTTTTCTATTTCTAGAAAAATATCCCAATATGCTTGGGGTGTGGTCTCCGCGAATGCGAAAATTACTCTAAATAATCAGACGAGGCGGTTTTTGCCAAATAACCCAGAGATTGGGGCTAATTTTAAGGCTGGGCGACCGGTGAAAATATTTGTTGGCTATAATGGCGAAATGATTTGCGTTTTTACTGGATTTATCGGTCGGCCAAAAGTAAATATTGTTTCATCAACAGTGGAGCTTGAAGCATTTGACGCGATGAGCTATTTTGAAACTCAAGAAATTCAACAAAGCTATTTTGAGAATCAGAAAATTAAAGATATACTAAAAGAAATTTTAACTGGGCGTGGTTTTAGCGAAAAACAGTTTAAAATTGATGATAGCTTAACTAGAGTTTATCCGTTTTTGCTAACTAGCGAAAAAACAATGGGTGAACTTTTTAAAGAAATTGCTCAAAACGAAAACGCTTTGATTTATGCTGACGAAAACGGTATTTTAAACTTTTTACCAAGCGAAAAACTCGCTAAAAATAAAATCTCGTCTTGGAATTTTAGCTACTCAAATATGACGGAATTAGAAATTGCTGATTCAAAAATTATTAACTCCGTAAAAGTTAAAAGCTCGTATTTAAAAGAAGTTGGTTTTGGCACACCTTTTAAACTTGAAGGTGAAGAGAATTCAGTTGGCGCTAAATCGAAAGCAACCTTTTGGTTAAATTTAGTTGAAAAAGCGAAATATGGTTTGATTGGCAAAAATATTGAGCCGACAGTTGTTTTTAAAAATTCAAAAGATGAGAATGGATCGATTTTGAATGGCTTGAAAGTGAGCGGTTATAGCTTTGGTACGAAATACAAGCTTGAAGTTGAAAATCCATTAAAAATACGCGCTTACTTGCATGATTTTATGATTCCTGGGCGAATTATTCAAGAGATCAATGAATCACCAGTTGTTGTTCAGAATATTCCGAGTATCGAAAAATATGGGCTTAACCCTGAAGAAAATACAGGACTTGCTGGAAACTCTATGGATTATGAAATAAAAATAAGTGATAGATACGGTGATAATCCTCAGCTTGCTGAAAGAGGTGTTGGTGGTGCAATGGCGGAAATAGGTGATGGAATCTTGCGAAATATGAGTGAGCCAAATATGCAATTTACTATTAAAAACTTTATGAGACCCCACTTGCAATTGGCTGATAGCGTGGAGCTGGAAATTCGTGATTTGGGTGAACGATATAATTGCGCAATATTAGGAATTAGTCTTGAAGGTGGAGTGGATGCAAATTTTAGACAGGGCTTGTATCTGCAAGCATTGCCAAATGTGAAGCTATTTATTCTTGACTCTTCGCGCTTGGATTCTGGAGAAATTCTTGGTTAGAAATAAAAAATGTGTTATAATGAAAATATAATAAACGGCACTCGAATGAGGCCGTTTTTCTTTTGAGTGCTAAGATTAATTGGAAAAAAGGATAAATAATGGAGCATATAACAATTGGTGAAATTGGTGGAATGGTAGCTTTCTTGGGTGGATTGATTGGTGGCATAGTAACACTTATCAAATACGCTAAAAATGGATTGAAAGAAATGCTTAAAGGGGAGTTTCAAGGTGTTAATGACCAGATAGCAGAAATTAAAGAAGATGTTAGCGAAATTCGTGATATTGGACATAATAATGCTAGAAATGGCAAACGGAATGAGATTTTACTAATGATAAACACTCAACCTGAAAAAGTCGATGAGATTGAGCGGTCGTATGAGGATTATAAGGCGTTAGGAGGTAATGGTTATATCGACAGTTTAATTGAAACTTGGCGAGAAGAATATGGCAAAAAAATGATAAAAGAAAGGCTCAAAAGAAAGGAGAAGAAATAATGGACAAAGTAATTGAATGGTTTCAGCAAAGGCAGGGCAGAGTTAGCTATTCGATGGACTATAGAAATGGCCCTAATTCTTATGACTGTAGTTCCGCCATTTACCACGCATTGATTTATGCTGGAATTTTACCACAAGGTTTCCGTATTGGTAATACTGAAACAGAGTTTGTGGATCTGCCAAAGTTTGGTTTCCAAAGAATTGAGGCAGATGCAAACGGCTATATTCCAACTCAAAGGGGCGACATCTTCATCTGGGGCAAGCAAGGCTACACAAATGGAGCTAATGGTCATACTGGAGTTTTTATTGATAATAACAATATTATTCACTGTGCGTATGCTTATAATGGCATTCACACTGATGAACACGATAAAATAGCAGGCTGGAATAATGTTCAATACTTGACTATCTTCCGATACACTGGAAAGCCTCAAAACGCACCAACACCACAGAATGAAGCGATTGATGATGTGATTAACATTGGTTCGCACTTCAAGATCGCTAAATCAATGCGAGTAGCGGAAGTTAATATTCATGAAGATCGAAGAGAACTAAAGATTGATGAGCTTTGCCCACGAGGTTTTACCTGGGCGGAGAATGGTGTTCCTGCAGATTGGGCGGTTAAGGTTGACAGCGACGGCTATAAAATCGATGGTGAAATTAACGCTGGTGATTTGGTAAAACTCCAAGGAGCATTTGTTGCCCAAGAAGTCGTTCAAAACGATGGAATGTGGTTTGCACGAGTAAAGCGTGATGGTATTGATGTCTGGATGGAGTTGACACCCGTAACTGAAGTTTCAGCAAGCGACAATGGAACTATCGTTAAAAATCGACCACAACCAGAACCAACGCCAGCAGTGGAAACGCCAGCACCAGCACAACCAATGCCACCAGCTGAACCAGAAGTTAAGGAAGAACCGGAAGTGGTAGAAAATCAAGAATTGCCAACCACTGAAGAAAAACCGGCCGAAAACCAAGGGTTAACAGTTCAAGAAGAGGAGGAAAAAGATATGTCGCACAATTTAGAAAATAGCGGGAATGCTGAAAATTCTAAAAAAGTAGAGAAAAAGCAGTTGTTCCAAATCAATGCAAGACCATTAACAGAAGAGGAGATTGAAATGTTAGATAAAATGCAAGAAGAAGTGGCTAAAAATATTGCAAATACAGAATATGAACCACGAATTAGCGAGAAGGCTAAAACTACAGTGTATTTCATCGCCGACCTTGGAATTTTGACAAATATGCTCATCGCCACAATTTGCGTGATTCTAATTCCAAATTATACGAAAGAAATTTTGGCAATCAGCGGAGCAATTGCTACTGCGTTTGCAGGACTAAAGCCAATTTTCAAGCTAGGAGCTAAGAAATAATGGCTTATGAAAATTTAACATTTACACCAGGTGAAACTTTAACTGCAGCCAAAATGAATAAGATAGCTAATAATCTTGAATCTTTACACGATGGCAGTGGAATAAAAGTTGGCTCGGTCGATCCAATTAAACTCAAACAGTCTAACGTTCAGATTATTCAATCTGGTAATTTGGCTATTCAGCATAAAACGCAACAAGTGCGCACGCAGTGGTTCGACCAAACTTATTGGAATGCTAACTTCTTCCGCCAGAGAAATGAAAAAACAAGGATTGAGTTTCCTAAAGCGTTTAAAAATCCACCAGCTGTAGCGGTTCAGATTTTGAATGCAGGGATAAACCCACTAACTGTATTTAGCACGGTAGTGACCACGACCTATGTTGAATTTACGATGGTGTCTTTAGCTAGAATTAGTCAAGAGCTTGACGTTACTGTCTCGATGATTGCGACAGGAGAGTTGGCTTAAGGGTCAGCGGTGAGTTGAATTAATAAAAATATAATAGAAAACCACTCATCATGAGTGGTTTATTCTGCGGCTATCCAGCCATCTTTGAAAGTATTTATCTGAATATTATTTGGAAGGAACTTGTAGTGTTGCTCTACTCCCTTTGCTCCATCAACTAAATAACTGAAAGTGCTAAACTCTGCCGTCCGATCTCCTGAATAAATCAGCACAACCGGCTTAGTTTCGTCATCTTCATGAAAAAATCCGTAGACTTTATCATAACGCATCAATAGTCCTAATTTCATAGCGACCACCTCTTTTTTTCTTTTATTATACCAGAAAATGCGAAATAAAAGAAGTTGATTTTTCCATTATTTGCTCCTTTAAATTTCTGGTATATTATTCGGAAAAAGTAGACATATACCTATACCAAACAAGCATATCAATGAGTTTATTTGCTCGCTACTGAATTTAAAATTGAATAAAGCTAAATATAGAGCGATAATCACTGGTAAAAAGAAGAAAATAAATATTAAGATATTTACTATCGTTCTTCTATTGTAATGTATAAAATCTCTCATTTATTATTCTTTTCCTATAATTTTATTAAAGATATACAGACCTGTTCTAAAAGTTATAAATGAGATTGACATTACTACAAAATTAAGCTTAAAGAGAACAGAGCATAAGATTATAAGTAGTAACGCTACAATTATAGATATAACTCTTGCTGATAATATTTTCATTATTGTTTTCATCTTTCATTTATAAAAAATTTTAAGTTATCTCTAATTTCGCTTATCTCTTTGTCTAGCTCTTTATACTTATCGAACATTTCTTTAAATGTATCAGATGACAGTTTTTTAATAAGGTTCTCTTTGGTTAGGCGATTATTGAGTCGAATACATGTTGCGAAAGAGTGAATGCCTTGTCTTATGCTCAATTCATATCCATAAAATTCGCCTTCGTCATGATTAACTTTCCAATCTCCATCTTTAAGTATTAGATGGTTTTGGTTCTCTAAAACTGCTTTATCAAAGTTTTCTAAATTAAGGGTCATTTTTTGATGAAAATACAATATCCCATCTTCTACGGACATATCATCTTCATCTAAAACAAGTGGCAGCCCAGTTCGTTCAACTTCTTTTTGACACAATTCATTTATAAGTTTAGTTACTTCTTTGTCGATATTTTTCATACTTACTCCTTTATTTTTCAATTTTAGGTGGTTTTGGAAAGCTCATCCAGTAAATAACTGTATCATCTATGTATTCAAAACACATAGTGTTATCAAATTCACCCCAAGTATCCGTAGTTACTCCTTCATATTTACTTGAATAAACAAGAACTTCTTCACCATCTTCAGGTAAATCACCATCCCATATAGTGTCATATTTATCTCCATAATATTCTTTTTCCTCATCGTTGAGAGGTCTTAAGAAAATCTTATTCCATTTTGCATTTTCCATTCTTTATTCTCCTTTAATATTATTGAGGTAGGGCAGAAACACTTGAAAATTGCTTATGATCGTGTTGAAGGTGCTTGTTTCTGCTTGATCCCTCAAATCTGAACATAACTTGCGTGTTGAGACAAACCACGCTAAAAACTATTATCATAACTACCACATTACTATTTATAATTTTAGTTATATTCAGGTTCGAGGGGAGGAGCATAGCTCCTCCAAGGAATATTAAATGATTAAAATAATCTGTTGTAGGACTGAAATATCTAAAAGGGAGGCAAAAGCATTGAGATTCTCGACCGATGTCTTACTCCCATTCGGGAACTCAGCATCTCCTCCTATCTAGAATACAGTCAGTTTCCAGCCCTACAAGGGACGATTAAATAATTTTAATCCTCCCGTGCTATAAATATTTTTGAGACACTCAGGGCTTTCGCCCCTTGTAAGGCTGAAATCGAATTGTTAAGGTTTTATGAGATTTTACTGCTCATAAGTCAAATATGCCTTCCATTCCTTAGGGTGCTTCTTAAAGCTTTCTTTAATGTCTTCTTTTGATTTAAAATATATATCTAAGCCTTTATACATACCCCAAGAAAAGTAATCAGCTTTTTTCCTATCAAAATCCCAAACTCCATAATATTTTTCTTCATTAAAGTTTTCCCAGTCTGGCTTAAATCCTTTTGTATCTTGCCTGATAACTTCCTTAGCCATTAAGTAATCGATATGCCGTTCAGCTTCTTCTTCGGTTTCGAATAGTAGCCCAATACTTTTTAGACTTTCGATTACCCAATTTGAGTGATATCCAACAATTACTTTTTGAACTTCTTTTTTAAACTTATTTATAGAAAAGTAGCATTTTGGTAATTCTTCAAACCATTCACCGAAGTTATCAATAAATTCTGGGTTTAATTCAGCAGTATATGCTTTATCTGTGCCTTTATATACTAAGAAAAATTCACTGTCTTCACTAAATTTAAGGTAAAGTTCTTCACCAGCTTTCGCAAAAGGTAAATCTTTGAGCAATTTATAGCGTTTCATTTATTCTTCCTCGTCTACTTCAATGTCGAATTTGTCGGCGATTTCTTGGATTACTTCGATTAAATTTTGGGTTAGTCGTCTGAAATATTCGATTGTCAAACCTTCTTTATTGAGAAATTCCTCTAATTCTTCGGGTGTCATATCTGCTAAGTCGACTGATTGAAATTTTCCGTCGCGTTTGATTCGTGCATAAATTCCCGAGAGGTTTCGTTCTTGTGGTTCCATTTCTTCGCTCCTTATTTTTCATCAAATTTATAAATCACAGTGTTGCCGTGAGTAAATGTTATCTTGCAACACTCTTTTTTATCTCTGTGCATAGCTCGGTGTCGATTTATGCCAAGATAGTGGAAGTATTTTTCGCAAGTATGACAATAACAATTCTTTTCTCGCTTATACTGCTTCTTGTTCATAAATTAAATATCCTCCTATAATTTTCTTGACTTCGGGGGTGTGTTTTTGTAGGGTAGGGCTAAGCCGCCACTAAAGTAGTTTTAGCTTTACCGCGCTTAGATTTTAGACCACCGATTTTACCGCCTTTCTGGCCAGCATGCCTAGCTAGCTCTGGATTATTATAGAATCCACCCGTTCTTCCGTTTTGGCCACCTTTTTTGCCGATTCGGGAGTAAAAACCTTTGCCGTATTTTGCTTTATTTGTAGCGGCGGCTTTTAGTCCGCCAGCTTTTGTTCCAGCCATAAGTTTCCTTTCATTTTTAAAATCATTTTTTCTAAATATTAATGGTACTCGGTGCAGGATTCGAACCCGCATCGTAGGACATTGAGAAGAGCCCTACCTCGACAGTTAGAAG
>QWCO01000131.1_pt1 | contig 38079 bp, 25 predicted proteins | sample 1972611 | NCBI WGS metagenome assembly QWCO01 (sample SAMN09866706, study PRJNA288562) | Human oral metagenome isolate term1_saliva, whole genome shotgun sequencing... | reverse complement strand
CTTCATGGGTAAAACGATTAAAGACCGCCGCTTAGAAGAGGTTGCTCTTGGGGCGGAAGAACAGAAATAATGATTCAAAACAAGGTGTAACATCCTCTGTGGTGTTACTCTTTAAACGATAAAAGTCTGCAAATGCAAGTGCGTTTGCAGACTTTTTTCTTTTCAATCCATATTGGAAATGTCAGCCGAGGCTTTTTACTCATCAAACAATCTGTGTCATTTCGTGCGATGATTTGCGTCATTTAACGCGCTAAAACCTATCATATTACACGACAATTAGGCCCATTTCATTTCGCTCTTTATTATCAATCATATTGTCACCATAAAAGTTTTAACGTGCTACGCTGTATGGGTTGTGCTTTTGATAGCCTGCGGTTGATGAGGAACGAGTCTACTTTGATTAAGCGGCTACATTTGGAAAGAATGTAGTATGTACTGAGTTTTTCTTAAAAATGCAGGGTGATTATAAAGTGGGTAAGGAATGGTTATATCATTGATATGAATCTTTTATGCTGCGTTTTATCCGAACACGCCATCCATAATAAATCATATTACTCCCCTCTCTCTTCGGAGAGGGGTTGGGGGAGAGGCTTTTCCTCTCTTTAATCTCTTCGGAGAGGGATTGTGGGAGAGGCTTTTTCACTCTTTATTCTCCCTGCATTAGGATTGGGGGTGAGGCTTTTTCTCTCTACAAAAAGAAAGGGGCGGAATCAAATTCCGCCCCTTTTGAACTATATGTTAGCTTCGTTTACTTCATTTTGTTGAGTTGAGCTTTCACCTCAGCAGTAACATCCTTGCTCAAAGTATCGCTGATATAAGGGATGCCAGAGCTTACATCCATGATGTAAACATAGCCACCTGCTTTGCCGACAGCCTTGATAGCATTAACCAATTTGGTAGTGATAGGTTGCATTTTCTCCTGCTGTTCCTTAGACAAAGTCTGTTGATTGTCTTGCAAAGCCTGCTGATATTTCTGATAGAGTCCATTGAGTTCGTTCTCAGTTTCCTGCTGCTTTGTAGCGTTCATTGTAGACTTATTCTTCTCATAGTCTTGGCTTTTACGCTGCAATTCGTCTTGCATTGCTTTGAGATCATTCTCAAACTGCTTTGCTTTTGCTTCCATTTCGCCACGTGCCTTGATGAATTCAGGCATCTGAGACATTACTTCCTGTGCGTTGATGTGACCAAATTTCTGTGCGAATGTCGCAAGAGGAGCGAACATCAACATCATTAAAAGAATCTTTTTCATTTTGTTTTCGTTTTATTGTTTGTTATATAATTATTTTTTATTTGATGCATTCTTGAGACAGCTTTGTGTCATTTCGGCAATAGCTATGACGCGCTTGGTCTCCTGTTTAGTGTCAGAGAGTGGGCTGAAAGCTTAGCGGCTGTATCCCAATTTCTGTAAAACCTCGTTGGAAATGTCTATTTTTGGGCTGCCAAAGATGATGCCTTGGTCACTCGAACGATCGACAACAAGACTGTAACCACGTAGTTCTGATATCTCTTTTACAGCGTTATAGACTTCCTCTTGGATAGGCGCCATCAAGGCTTCTCGCTTTTTGAACAACTCACCTTCAGGCCCAAAGTATTTCTTTTTCAAGTCGGCTGCGGCCTTTTCTTTGTTCATTATCTGCTCTTGTTTAGTCTTTTTCTGCTCTTGAGAGAGGAAAACCGACTCGTTCTGATAGTTCTTATACATCGTACTTGCTTCGGTATTGAGCGCCTCTACCTCTGCTTGCCACTTCCTACTGACTTGATTTAGTTGCTCGTTTGCACGTTCATAGGCTGGAATATTCTTGAAAATGTATTCCATATCGACTAAAGCGAACTTCTGTGCAGAGGCAGACGATGGTAAAAGTGCGAGCAGGAAGAAAGGTAATATGAACCTTAGTGCCTTGTTATAAAATGTTTTTTTCATATCTGTTTGTTTTTAGTTGACGAGTAGACAAGTGCACAAATAAACGTGTTTATTGTTGGCTTGTCTATTCATCTGTTTATAATCTGCATGAGCATCTGTACCCAATAAGCTTAAAACTCAGTGAACACATCACTCGTAAACGCGTTAACTTGTCCACTCGTCCACAGACTTAGAACTCTTGTCCGAGGATAAAGTGGAACTGACTTCCGCCTTTCTTTCCGTTGACATTATCCTTATCGAAGCCATAAGCCCAGTCAATACCCATCAAACCAACCATTGGAAGGTAGATACGTACACCGAGACCGGCACTTCGTTTCATATCAAACGGGTTGAAATATTTAGTATCCGACCAAGCGTTACCGGCTTCAACAAAGCCTAATCCGTAGATAGTTGTGTTGCCTAATAAGAATGGATAGCGCAACTCAAGCGTGAATCGGTCGTATGCATAGCCATTATATGCGAGCGAACCATTGTCATAACCACGCAGTCCTATGGTCTCATCGGCGTAGCTTGAAGAGTATCCGCTCATGCCATCTCCACCCACATAGTAGGTCTCAAAGGGGCTCTTCTTGTACTTGTTATAGCTTCCTAACAAGCCCATCTCAATGCGAGTCATCAGTACAAAGCACTTTTGTCCGCCGCTTAATGCCGTATAAGTCTTTGCCTTAAACTTCCATTTGTGGTATTCAACCCAACGATACTTCTCCTGTTGTTCGGCAGAATAGGTTGGAGAATAAGGGTTCATAGCCAGGTTTTTGTAGTCTTTGTGATTCCAAACGCTCCATGGTGGGGTGAGGGTTACACTTGCAGTGAACTCTGAACCACGGCGTGGGAAGAGAGGATTATCCGTTGAAGTGCGACTTAAAGAGATGCTCAAGTTGAGGTTGTTTGCAGCTCCATTCGTCATCAAGAAGTACTTCCAGTTCTTCAATTCATAGCGTTGATAAGCCAATTGTGCCGAGAGTACGAAGTAATCATCAGGCCAACGGAGACGCTTTCCCCAACCAATGCTGACACCATACATGCGCATGTAGGTATCAGGGTCATAGTAGTTCTCGTAATAGTTGTTGTTATAGTTGCCATAACCATAGCCATATCCGCTGTAGTAAGAGTTCAGATAGTTCATGCGGTAGGCATCATTGTAGTAGCTACTTGATACATCTGTCATCTTACTAAAGTACACTCCAACGCTGAATTGGTTAGGACGTTTGCCGCCAAGCCAGTTGGTTGAGTAGCTTGCATTATAGCTTTGATAATATGTTCCGTTAGTCTGTGCACTAAGACTCAACACCTCTCCGTCACCGATTGGCATGATTCCGCGGTGCTCTTTGTTCTTTCTGAAGAGGTTTGCCATTGAGAAGTTGTTCAACTTTAAGCCTACTTTACCTATCACACCTGTTTGTCCCCATCCCAAAGAAAACTCTATTTGGTCATTACTTTTCTGTTCTAAGTTGTAGTTAATGTCCACTGTTCCATCCTCTGGATTGGGCTTAACGTCGGGCTGACTACTTTTCTCTGGATCGAAATGTCCCATGGACTGAATCTCTCGAAGCGAGCGCATTAGTGCCTCACGAGAGAACAAATCTCCCGGTTTTGTACGCAGTTCACGTCGTACAACGTTCTCATATAGACGGGTGTTTCCATTGATGCGCACGTGACTTAGATAGGCTTGAGGACCTTCTGTGACGCGCATCTCAAGGTCAATAGAGTCACCATCAATGTTCACTTCAGTCGGATTAATGCTTGAGAAGACGTATCCGTTGTTGTAATATAAGTTAGCTACGGCATCATCATCCTTGGAAACACGCTTCTCAAGAAGCTTTTGATTGTAGACATCTCCCTTCTTTAAGCCTAAGATTGCATTCAATCTTTGCGTTGGATAGACTGTGTTTCCGACCCAAGTAATATTGCGAAGGTAATACTTTTGACCTTCGTCTACCTTTAAATAGATATCAACATGTTTCGGATCTACATTCCAAACACTGTCTTTAAGGATAGTAGCGTCGCGATAACCATATTCATTATATTTCTCAATCAGATTCTTTTTGTCGGTCTCCCAGCGTTCAGGTGTGAACTTCTTTGCCTTGAGGAAGGAGCCTAATTTGCCTGCTTCGTGGGTCTTAGAAAAGGCTCCTTTCTTAAAGAGTCCACCCTTTATCTTCGACAAACTCAATGCTTTGTTCCCTTCAATGAAGATGTTTCTCACCTTCATCTTTTCCTTTTTATCTACGATAACATCAAGAATCACGTTGCCTTTATTAGCTACATCATCCCTCTGTCGTATCGTTATTTCCGCATTTTTGAATCCTTTGTCGTCGAAATACTTCTTTGCTAAGATCTTCGCGCGGTCTATCATGTTCGGTGTTATCTGTGAACCTTTGAGCAGACCGAGCTTATTTTCCATGTCCTCTCGTTCGCTTTTTTTCAGTCCTTCATAGTTAATCACCGACACGCGTGGACGAGTTTTCAACGCGATATGCAAGTAAATCTTTCGCCCAACGATTGAATCGGCCGAAATCTGAACGTCAGAAAAGAGGCCATGACGCCAGTAACGTTTCACTGCATTCGTGATATCGGCCCCAGGAACTGTAATCTCTTGGCCTACTTGTAGTCCCGAAATACCAGACAACATGTAGTCTTCGTAGCCTTGAACTCCCGAGATATTAATGCCACCGATAATGCAAGAGCGCGGTGTTCCGGCATAAGAGATATCAGGATATAGTATCTTGTCCTGTGCAAAAGCAGGGACAGCACTTGTCAATCCCGCTGCGAAGATGATAAAAACTTTCTTTATATTGTTCATTACCAATGATGTTTCTTATTGCTGTTTCGTTCTTATTCGCTTGTCAAAGCATTCTTATTTTTCTGCTTCGGCTTCTATCTGAGCTTCTGTTTTGCCAAATCTCCGCTGACGGTTCTGGTAACTCAGGATGGCTTTATGCAAGTCGTCTTCATTAAAGTCGGGCCAATATGTATCACAAAAATATAGCTCCGAGTAGGCAATCTGCCATAAAAGGAAGTTACTAATCCGTAGTTCTCCGCCCGTACGTATCAGCAGTTCAGGGTCTGGCATGAAGCTTGTTTGCAGATGACGGCTAATGATTTCTTCCGTGATTTCTTCTGGAGCAAGAGACTTATCCTTATGTTCCGTGAGGAGTTCTCGCATGGCTTGTGCCATCTCCCAACGTGCACTATAACTCAAAGCCACAACCATTGTCATCGCAGAATTAGTCTTTGTATGCTCTTCTGTCTCTCTAAGTTTCTGCTCAACTTCGGCAGGAAGTCTCTTTCTATCACCGATAACACGAAACCTTACGTTATTCTTCATGAAGATTTCATCCTCAAGTGATGTGAGCACTAAGCCCATTAAGGCACTTATTTCGTCTGCAGGACGGTTCCAATTCTCAGTAGAAAAGGTATAAAGCGTAAGGAATTTAACTCCCAATCGCGTAGCTTCCGACGTGATTCTACGCACTGCATCCACACCAGCTTGATGTCCATAGCTGCGTGGTTTGCCTCTTTCTGCTGCCCAACGCCCATTGCCATCCATGATAATGGCAATGTGTTTGGGAATTCGTGTCCTATCTAATGAAGCTTCCATATCTTCGTTTTATATTCTGTTTTGCGTCTCTTTACACTGCAAAACAAGTCACTTTACGATTCAAAATAACTCATTTTATCGTGTAAAAGCACCTATTTTATCGTGTAAAAGCACCTATTTTATATCTTTGTTACACGTCGTACATTTCGGCATAAAGCTATAACTTAGTGTAAGTTGCAGGGCAGAATAGCAATCTTTATTCTTGAAAATGCCCGACGAAGTGATTCCATACGGATCTTTCCTCCCATCAAGTTTGTCGCTCATTGCAAAGTGCATGGCCCATGCTATGCCTGCATTCACGCGCGTACCTATTTTATATTTCAGGCCAACGCCTATTGGAACATTTGCTGTAAAGACGTTTGTTCCATCACCACTTGCATAGGTTCCACCCACTCCTACAAATAGAAATGGGGTCAAACGCTTTGCTCCGTAGTAGTCTTTTCCAGTGCCATAAGGCCAGAAATTGTATTCATACATCAGACTAACATCCGTTAGTTTGTTACTGAAATGATAGGGTGATGCTGACGATGAGGGGTAAATGGTTCGCACATCACGTTCATTTCCCTTGAGTGTTCCTATCGAAGCATCTAACCGAAGCGCCATATATGCATTGAGATTACGGCGTACAAACACCGTCATCATAGGCTGAAGATCTCGCGTAAGCATGTTATTATAGTCGCCCAAATAACCCATTATGCCTAAGCCTCCGCCCACTTCCATGAGATATTCATCATCGGTTTGGGCCCTCATGCCAAGCATTGTAGCCAGCATGATGAGTAGAAGCATTGCGCGTTGCATCTCTATTGCCTATTTCTTCAGTATCAATCCAGCTAAGTTACCTTTCCAAATCTTGCCACTTCCACCAGCAATCAACCAAAGGTTTTGATGCTCGTCTACGACCATAGCAAATGAAGTCTCACTGCTTTCAAAGCCTTCTGGTAAGGTGATTCGGTCGTCTTTTTTCCATCCAAGCCCTTGACCTTCGCTGACAAAGAAGCTTTCAAAGGCCTTTGCTTGATAGTTTCCGAGTCCTTTTCCGCCAAGCGCGATGAGGTCATCTCCCACACTAACAATCTGAAGATGGGTCAAACCAGGAGCCACATACGCTGGTTCGTCCAACCCATAGAATCTCCATGGCTGTGCAGGTTGGTTGGGATCAATCTGTTTTCCCCATACCTTTGCGCCGAGAACATCATTGGTTGTCGGTGCATTTCCTACCATCACAAGATTATAAACGCCAGCATTCACTTTTGAAGCAAAGCTGAACAAATGAATATCTTGACTTGGTAATTCACTTAAATCGCCATTCGTTGTGTCTATACTCCAGCTTGTTCCGCCGTCTTCCGACTTCATCATGCCGCTGTTTCCAACGCCATAGAGTACTCCATTGACACCGCCGACCAACTGCTTCAAGGCAACAGAGCCTCTTGTTTCCCATGACTGACCATCTTGACTGCGCAAAATCTGTCCGCCACTACAGGTATAAAGGAAGCCATCGAAAGCTATAAGATTGCTTGAAGCCTGTGCATCGAGTGTCTTGTCAGGACTGAGTTGCTGCCAGCTTTGTATCTGGTTAGACGGCGTAGCATAGAGCTTTGTTGTACCATTTTCCGTGCCCATGACATACACTTTGCCATTCATCGTTACCGCTTTCATGGCAGAGAGTGCACCCAAACGGCTGTCTTGTCCTGTTGACGACTGCCAAACAAAGCGACCAACCTGTGTCTTATGCACGTTGACCTTTACTGTATAACTACGATTATACTTGCCACTTTGGCTGTAAACAATGAGCGTTCTTGGTTTAGAAAAGTCCAAAGAGTCTGTCGTAACATAGAATTTCAGCGAGTCAGAAGTCATGCTTTTCAATACCACTGAACCGCCGTTCTTGGCTGCAATCGTACAAAGTGCCTTGCGAACATCCACTCCATAGGGCAAGGAATCAACGTTATAAATCTCTCGATTCATTTGATCGATATAGAATTTATAGCTACTTGCGTTCAACGTTGTATGGATAATAGTGTCTGCTCCGGCTTTCGTCTTCGCGTGTTTTGTATACTTCAGTGTCCCCAAAGAAAACGCTGTAATCGCTGAATCATCGTAAGTTGTGCCCTCATCATCATTGCCTTTGAGACATGAAGTAAAGGCTAATAGAGCGGAGAATAGCGCAGTAAAGGACAAAAGTTTGGTCTTCATTCTACGTAGTTTATGTTATCTTTTTCCTGCATTGACACCTTGTCTCACAGGTTTTTGATTGCAAATTTAAGCAGAATTCTGCAAATAGGCCACTATTCTGTACTATTATTATGTAAAATAATGATTATTCTTTTGTTTTTTAAGGTTGTTTTACAAAGCGTGTTTGCAGTCAACAAGCAACCTCGTTTGCTTTTATATATAATGCGCTTTGCCTTTACAATTGGCATGGGGTGGCTCTATCTGTCTTTCTCATGAGGCTTTATGGTAAGATTGTTCATGTGAATCAGGCGCTTAATTCTACCTAAATTAGGGCTCTTTTTAAGCTGTTTTACACACTAATAAATCATCCTCTGATGTGTAAAAAAGATACATGTATTTCGTTTGAAGTCTTTGTTCGTGACTTCAAACGAATAGTATATAACAACTGAACGACTAAAAACATAGTCGAACGTGTTTCAAAACATAATGTGTTTAATTGTCATTGAGCTGGCGTTGTCAAAGAAGCGACAACGCCCTATGACTCAGTTAAGGTTGTTTTCCGATATAAGCGAGAATGCCACCATCAACATATAAGATGTGACCATTAATGAAATCACTCGCATCTGAGGCTAAGAACACCGCGGGACCCATTAGGTCTTCGGGCGTGCCCCAACGTGCCGCGGGAGTCTTACTAATAATGAATCGGTCGAAAGGATGACGGCTTCCGTCTGCTTGAAGCTCACGAAGTGGAGCGGTTTGTGGCGTTGCAATATAGCCCGGTCCTATGCCGTTGCACTGTATATTGTGTTCACCAAACTCCGAACAAATGTTGCGTGTGAGCATCTTTAGACCGCCTTTGGCTGCTGCATAAGCACTAACTGTCTCGCGTCCCAACTCACTCATCATCGAACATATATTGATAATCTTTCCATGTCCCTTGCGTTTCATGCCTGGGATAACGGCTTTTGAGACAATGAAAGGGGCGTTAAGATCAATGTCTATGACTTGACGGAAGTCCTCAACACTCATTTCTTCCATTGGAATTCGCTTGATAATACCAGCATTATTGACGAGAATATCAATCGTTCCGAGCTCATTTTCCACCTTCGCTACAAGCGCTTTTACCTGCGTTTCATCGGTAACGTCCGCAATATATCCATGTGCATCAATGCCTTTTGCTTTGTAGTCAGCCAGTGCTTTGTCTAAATGCTCTTGACTGCGGCAATTGAAAGCCACCTTCGCTCCAGCCAAAGCATAAGCTTCAGCAATAGCAAATCCGATACCATATGCAGCTCCTGTCACCAAGGCTACTTTTCCTTCTAAAGAAAATCTCTTAGAAAACGTGTCCATGTTTTAGTATTGTTTCGAGTTAATAACGTAGATGTTGCAAATATACGAATAGATTTCAGGGTAAACAAATCTATCGAAGTTAAAAAGTATGAAAGTCGGTTTGTTTGTCAAATGCTTTGATTATGTGCTTTGTTTTGGAGTGAAGTGTAGAGTGGGTTGAAGCAAATAAAGCCTCACCCCCAGCCCCTCTCCGAAGAGAGAGGGGAGTAGTTAGTTTTTGAAATGGAGGGGGTTATTTGAGGGTTGATTAGGAGTTGTAATGAGGTTGATAATTAAAGGTTAAATGATTTGGGGCAAATCATCGCGTAAAATACGACAAAACATGCGACCATTTGACGCAAATTAGCGCGTGAAATGACGCTGTTTAGAATTCCACTTCAGTTCAACGCTGAAGGCGTTGTACTTCTGATAGCCCAGGGTTGGCGTCAGCCTACCCTGGGTTATGTATGTAGTGAGGAGGTCAACGCCGTAGGTGTTGTACGTTTTCTGCGTGGAATGCCGCGATAAAAAGCCAATAAATAAAAGGTACAACGCCTACAGCGTTGTTGCCACTCACGGCAAATGACCCAGGGTAGACTTCGCTTTCGCTCGCCAACCCTGGGCTATCAGAAGTACAACGCTTACAGCGTTGCGTGGTTGCAGCATTTGCAATGCCAGGTATATTCATTTAATTATTGGCATAACACCCATAGCGTTGCATGGTGAGCGCATTCATTATGGAGGATATATCCATTGAAATAATGGTGCATTTTGCTATTTACTTATTCGTATATTGGCATCAATTGTATTAGAAAATGCACGTATCAACGCCGTAGGTGTTGCGTTTTTGATAGCCCAGGGTTGCCAAACGATAGTGCGGGCTACCCTGGGTTAGGGTATGGTTTGTGGGGAACAACGCCATTGGTGTTGAGTTTTTTTTGATTAATCCGCCATGAAAGGGTTCATTATAAGTGTGCCTTTATAGAAAAAGCTCAACACCTATGGCGTTGAATCTCCTTGCGGATGGTTACCCGGGGTAGGCTCGTTCCTCGCCAACCCCGGGCTATCAAAGGAACAACTCGTACCGAGTTGCACCATGAGCGCATTTATAATGGAAGATACATTAATTGGGAGATTGGCATATTTTGCTATTTACTTATTCGTATATTGGCATTAATTGTATTACAAAATGCACATTTCAACGCCGTAGGTGTTGCGTTTTTGATAGCCCAGGGTTGCCAAACGATAGTGCAGGCTACCCTGGGTTAGCGTATGATGTGTGGGGAACAACGCCGTAGGTGTTGCGCTTTTTTTGATTAATCTGCCACGAATTTCTTCGCTATAGCCATGCCTTTCTAGAAAAAGCTCAACACCGATGGCGTTGAATCTCCTTGTGGATGCTCACCCGGGGTAGGCTTGTTCCTCGCCAACCCCGGGCTATCAAAAGAACAACTCGTACCGAGTTGCACCATGAGCACATTTATAATGGAAGATACATTAATTGGAATATTGACATATAACCTATGGTGTTGCAGTATGAGGACATTTTTATTGCCAAATACATTCATCGGAATAATGGCACAACAACTGCGGCATCGGTGATTGACAAACAATTTATTGGGTTATCTTAATATAGCTATTATGATACGCTATCAATGATATTCCAACGAATCATGCCACAGATAATGAATCAATACGCACGTTTCAACGCCGTAGGTGTTGCGTTTTTGATAGCCCAGGGTTGCCAAACGATAGTGCAGGCTACCCTGGGTTAATGTATGGTTTGCGAGGAACAACGCCATAGGTGTTGCGCTTTTTTTGATTAATTTGCCATAAAAGGTTTCATTATAAACGTGGCTTCACAGAAAAAGCTCAACACCTACGGCGTTGAATCTCCTTGCGAACGTTTACCCGGGGTAGGCTCGTTCCTCGCCAACCTCGGGCTATCAAAGGAACAACTCGTACCGAGTTGCCCCATGAGAACAGTCACAATATTAAACACATTCATTGAGTAATCATCATAATACATACGATGTCGCGAGTTGGAAATATTCATAATGACAAATACGCTCATTAGAAGATAGACATAACACCTACGGCGTTGCATGATGAGCGTATTCATCATAGTAGATGTATCCATTGAAATAATGGTACATTTGGGCGTTAATTTATTTACGTGTTGGCGTTAATTGTATTATGAAATGCACGTTTCAACGCCGTAGGTGTTGCGTTTTTGATAGCCCAGGGTTGCCAAACGATAGTGCAGGCTACCCTGGGTTAGGGTATGTTATGCGTGGAACAACGCCATCGGTGTTGCGCTTTTTTTGATTAATCCGCCATAAAAGGTTTCATTATAACAATGTCTTCATAGAAAAAGCTCAACACCTATGGCGTTGAATCTCCTTACGAACGTTTACCCGGGGAAGGCTCGTTCCTCGCCAACCCCGGGCTATCAAAAGAACAACTCGTACCGAGTTGCACCATGATGGCATTTATATTGCGAAATTCATCCATTGGGATAATAGCGCAATACCAACGCAGTTGTGAGATGAAACAATTGTTGGCGTGACATTGTTGATAATTAAAGGTAAAATAGTGTAAGGCAAACAAAGTCTTACCCCCAGCCCTTTGCTTTCCTCGTTTTGCAGGCTTCATGAACAGCGACCTATGGTTCTCCGAAGAGAGAGGGGAGTAGTTAGTCATGAAAATGGAGGAGATTGTTTGAGGGTTAATTAGGAGCGTGACGTTGTTAATAATTAAAGGTAAAATGATTTGATGCAAATTAGCGTGTGATTAGAGGCATTTTACACGATGAAATGACGCTAATCGCGAGGTGAAATGCGGCAAATGGTGAGTGAGGTTGTATGGGGGAATAACAAGGTTTGAATTACCCCTTAAGACAAGGACTATTTGTTTGGTTTGTTACTTCTATTTCGTTGGTTTACAAAGGCTATGTTTTTGCGTAATATTTCTTACAAAACAAGGATATGATTTGAGTTTTGTGATTCAAAAATTGCGTGTGATTTTTGGCGCGGATATAGTACTATTAGCTTGTTGTTAATAAGGCCTTTAAATATTATAAGGTGGGATAGGAGATTGGTTTTCATTCATTATTAAAGCTGGTTGGATAGGCGTGAGAAGATAAAAACGTTAATAAATGTTATTGTTTGGTATGCTTTTCCGTCGTTTGCGTATATATTTCAGTAGTTAACTGATTATGGAAAAACGTATCGAAGATTTATATCAACAATACCTTTTGGGTCAACTGTCTCGTGAAGACTTGGCGGAATTGCAGCGCGAAGTGCCTCAACTGACAGATGATTCGCTATGGGATTTGATGTGCGATAACTTTTCTTTGTCTTCAGAATCAGCTGAAATGAGTGGTGAAACCCAACAAAGAATATTGCAGAATCTTCAACATGGCATTCATAAACAACAGCATCCACGGCGCATTTACAAGTTTTTGCGTTATGCTTCGATAGTCGTTGTGGTGTTATCGCTGTTGGGTGGCGCTTATTTTGGACTTCAATCGTCCCAACCTTCGGCTCCCGTTTACACCTATGTCAGTGTGAAAGCCGGCAGCAAGAGTGTGATAATGCTTCCAGATGGCAGTCGTGTGAGTCTCAATGGCAATAGCCGTTTGCGCTATAATATCATGCCGGGAGAGCATCGTGAGGTGGTGTTGATGAAAGGAGAAGCCTATTTTGATGTAGCCAAAGACGCTAATTGTCCATTTCGAGTGCATGTGAACGATATGCAGATTGAAGTGCTTGGCACGAAATTTAATGTGCGTTGTCAGCGTGGAGAGGTTGAAACGGCTTTATTCTCTGGTGCTGTTCGCCTTACGGCTAAGGGACTTTCAGAGTCTTATCGGCTTTTTCCCGGTCGTAAATCTATTTATCAACCTTCGGCACATAGCATGCAAATATGTGACAACGACACCGATATCGATGGACGATGGAAAGATGGTTATCTTGCCTTCGATAGCGAACCATTGCGTGAAGTACTTCGGAAAATTGAAGATTGGTATGGTGTTCATATCATGCTTAACAACAAGCGAATAGGCGATGACCTACTAACCGGAGCCTTCTACCATGAGACTTTAGAAAGTGTTCTCAGTTCATTGAGCATGCAATATAAATTCAAGTATACAATCAATCATGACCAAATAGAAATTAGATAAACTCCAATAACTAAAATCTATATATCAAATGACAGACAATCTTAACAGTAGAAGGAGACGCCTTCTGCGCTTATTGTTGGTGATAGTGCTATCACTTTGTCCGACAATCTTAATGGCGCAGCGTGGCAAAGTGAGCCTGAATCTTCGCAATGAAGAGGTTAGTCAGTTTATTCGCCAAGTGGAGAAGCAGACCGACTACACGTTTGTTTATCGCAACAATGTACTTCAATCGAAGTCTAAAGTCACTTGTGTGTGTAAGGATTGGCCCTTAGAGAAGGCACTGAATCAAGTGTTTTCATCTCTTGGAGTTCAGTATTCTTTCAACAATAACACTATCGTTTTGGTGAAAGGAAAGACTGAAAATGCAGAACAAAAGACTGTAAAAGCTGCCGGAAAGACAGCTTCGGCACCGGTAAAAGGTAAGGTTTCGGGTCTTGTTCGCGATGCAAATGGAGAGCCAATCATAGGGGCCAGTGTCTTTGTTAAAGGCACAAAAGTCGGTACGGTGACGAATGCTGACGGCGAATTTGCGTTAGATGTTCCCGAAAACGGAACGTTGACAGTATCTTATATCGGTTTCGCTACGCGCGATGTTGCCGTGAAGAATCACACGAACCTAAAGATTACACTCGATGAAGACGCTGCAAAAGACCTCAATGAAGTGGTCGTTGTGGGCTATGGTACACAGAAAAAAGCTTCTGTAACAGGTTCAATCGCATCGGTAACCACCAAGGATCTCGTGCAAACTCCTCAGGCAAACATCAGTAATATGCTTGTAGGTAAGATGCCGGGACTTATTGCTATGCAGCGAAGTGGTGCTCCGGGAGAAGACAATTCAACGTTGTTGATTCGCGGTGTGAGCACATTTTCTGATAACACGGCACCCTTAGTGATGATTGATGGCGTAGAAAGACCGAACTATAATGGCCTTGATCCTAATGAAATTGAATCGGTAAGTATTCTTAAAGACGCTTCGGCTACGGCCATTTATGGTGTGCGTGGTGCGAATGGTGTTATCTTAATTACAACCCGTAAAGGTCAAAAGGGCAAGCCACGCATGAGCTATTCGGGTAACATTGCTATCCAAAAGCCTACCGCTTTGCCTCATTACTTGAACAGTGCACAGTATTGTGAGCTCTACAATGAGGCTTTGAAAAACGATGCATACGTATCGGGTGGTGCCTACACTCCACGCTTTTCAGCTGAAGATATAGAGCTTTATCGCAATGGAACTGACCCTATTTTCCACCCAAACATGAACTGGACAGGAGACTTCCTACGTAAAACCACAACACGAACCCAACACAATTTCAATATATCTGGAGGCTCTGATCGTGTTCAGTTCTTTGTTTCTGCAGGCTTTTATGCCCAGGAAGGTATGTACAATCATACCAAGATAGACAATCAACACGATGTAAATGCGTATGACAGACGCTATAACTTCCGTTCAAACTTAGACTTTAAGATTACTCAAGACTTTAAGGCTTCAGTGCAATTGGCTACGCAAATTGAGAATGTTCGTACGCCAGGATCAGGTAATAGCACAATATGGAGAGAGATATCTTGGTCAAATCCGCTGAGCTCTCCAGGTCTTATAGATGGTAAAGTGGTTCGTTTGAAGGATGCATTAGGTGAACAAAACCCTTGGATGTTACTGCGAGGGAATGGTTATGACAATGATAGTAAGAACAATGTCAATACAACCTTCCGCCTTGATTATGACCTTTCGCGTGCACTTTTGAAAGGACTCTCGGCACATGCAAGTATTTCTTACGACAGTTATTACTATAGTAGAAAGAGTTTTCGCAAGAGTATTCAGTACTATCTTGCACAGCGTGACCCATCGAATGCAGACAATATACTCTATATTCCGAAAGAAGAAGAGACGGTTTGGTTCGCAAATCCTGGCTATGGAAAGAACAGAAAGGTGTATATGGAGGCAGGATTGAATTATCAACACAACTTCGGTAAGCACCACACTACAGCACTTTTGCTTTACAACCAGAGTAAATATTACTCACCATCACTGAAGTTTCTTGTGCCCAACGCATATCAAGGCGTCGTGGGAAGAATAACATATGACTATGCATCTCGTTATCTTGCAGAGTTTAATATGGGTTATAATGGAACTGAAAACTTTGCTTCTGGTCGTCGCTTTGGCTTCTTCCCAGCAGTCTCAGCAGGTTGGGTTGTCAGTGAAGAACCCTTCTTTCCAAAGAACGATTACCTTGTATTCATGAAGTTAAGAGCAACCTATGGTGAGGTCGGTAATGACAAAATAGGTGGTGATCGCTTCCTTTATTTGCCTTCATCTTATGTGGAAGCACCAAACAAAGACTTTTATAAATATAACTTCGGAACAGCTGCTTCACCTAATAACTCGCGTATGGTTATAGAGAATAAGATAGGTAATCCTGGGCTGACTTGGGAGAAAGCGCGTAAGTTTAACTTTGGCGTTGACATGAATCTTCTCAATAATCATCTGACAATGACTTTTGATATCTTCAAAGAAAGCCGTAATAACATCCTTGCAAACCGCAACACTCAACCGATGACAATCGGTGCAAACTTGCCGGCATATAATATGGGTAAGATGGAGAATAAAGGCTGGGAACTTGAAGTGAACTATCGAAATCAATTGCGAGATCTTAGATATTGGCTGAGGTTTAATTACTCTTTTGCTCGCAATAAAGTGCTATTCAGAGACGAAGTGCCTAAGAAGTATGCCTATCAGATGGAGACTGGACGACGTGTTAACCAGTTCTATGGTTTGCTCTTTGATGGCTATTACAACTCATGGGAAGAGATTAATGCTTTAGATCGGCCTGTAAGTGCGTGGAGTGGAAATAAACTTCAGCCCGGAGATGTAAGGTATGTGGACGTGAATAAAGACGGAAAGATTGATGACTACGACCGAGTGCCAGTAGGATATTCGCCTACTCCTGAAATCGTTTATGGTTTTTCATTGGGCTTTAACTGGCGAGGCTTCGACGTATCAGCCTTGTTCCAGGGTGCAGGTAATGTCTCTATCAAATACTTTGGACGTTCATTGTGGCCATTCTTCAATGGACATGAAAGTGCAAAAACACTCATTTTGGAGCGTTGGACACAAGAACGTTACGAGAAAGGAGAGCCAATCAACTTCCCAAGATTATCTTTGAGTCCAAATAAAGACACTGATAATAACTATAAAGATTCAAACCTTTGGATTAGGAATGCAAACTATTTGCGTCTGAAGAACATAGAACTTGGTTATACTTTTATGGGAAAACCAGTGAAAGCTTTAGGCGTAGAGAGCATTCGTTTGTATGTAAGTGGCTCGAATTTAATTACGTGGTCTAAGGTTATTGACCTTGATCCTGAGGCTCCTTCTCGTTCGGGTAATGTGGAGATTAATACCTACCCATTGCAGAAAATATATAATATTGGAATCAATGTAAACTTTTAATGCATTATGAAAACATATAAATTATTGACTATATTCATTTGTTCGCTTAGTCTTTTTTCATGTGCAGACTATCTTGAAGCACCTCCTTCAGTTGATTTAAACGAAGATAAAGTGTTCTCAGACAGGGCACTTGCTGAGCGATATCTAACGGGAATATATGCAGAAGGAATGCCTTTGGGCTTCTGTATGAGTAGTGATAATACCGATAGAAGACTTTGTTCGTCCTCAACTTTAGGCTCTGCATGTGATGAAGCAGAGGATGTTGCTGACTGGGCAAAGGGAAACTCGGCATGGAATGTAGACAATCATAACAACAATAGTGCCTCATGGGATGAGGATTGTAGGCACTATCTGCGATGGGAAACCCTGAGAAAGTGTAATATTCTCCTTGAAAGGATAAAGGAAGTACCTTATGATGCCGGTGATCCTGAATTCAATAAACGAGCTGAAGGAGAGGCATACTTCATGCGAGCAATGCTATTATGGGAAGGAGTTTATCGTTATGGAGGACTCCCAATCATTCACTTTAAGGTTGCTTCTGACGACTTTTCAACTTATCCCCGCAATACTTTCTCAGACTGTATTGACTCAATTCTCGTAGATATTGATAGGGCAACACACCTACTTCCTGACTATTATTCGGACGCAAGTAAGGTTGGAAGAGCAACAAGAGTGGCTGCTTTGGCTTTGAAATCTCGTGTACTTCTTTATGCCGCGAGCCCACTTTTCAACAATGATACGCCTTATCTTCCTTTCCCAGGACATGAGAATCTCATTGGATATGGTGACTATAAGAAAGATCGTTGGAAGCGAGCTGCTGATGCAGCAAAGGCTGCTTTGGACGCCGCTTTAGGCTCGGGACATTATGATCTCTATACGGATGGAACACCAGAAACTAATTATGAGCATGTGTGGAGTGTTCCAGATAACAAAGAAATCATTCTTTCGAATAAAAAATATAAGAACTTTAAGGTGAGTGGTAGACCTATTGTAGCCGACCTTCCCGTATGGGCGATGAACAAAGCTTGGGGAGATGGTGGGCTTTATGCTACCTTTAATTTCGTTAAGTTCTATGAGAAGAAGGATGGAACTCCTGCTGATTGGTCTGCAACAGGGGGCGATAATCTTCTTGATATCTATAAAACCCTCGACCCACGCTTTGACCAAACCGTTGCTTATCATGGCGCTTCATGGAATCAAGAAGTTCCTTTCATCGACTTCTTACCTAATGGTGCCCAAAGCTCTGCTACGGATAAGACTCGTCATCTCGTAAGAAAGTGGGTGCCAAGAACATTGAAAATAACTCCTCCGCTTAACACAACAGATGAAGAATGGATTGTGTTTAGGGTGGCAGAACTATACCTTAACTATGCAGAAGCACTCAATGAGTATTACGATAACCCTCCACAAGAAGCATTTGATGCCGTTGCTAAGGTACGTAATCGGTCTGGAATGCCGGGCTTCCCTGCAACACTTTCAAAGGAGGAGTTCCGCAAAAAGCTGCGCAATGAACGTGCTGTGGAGTTGGCTTTTGAGGACCATCGTTTCTGGGATATACGCAGATGGATGATTGCCGAGGATGAAGGTGTCATGCGAGGAAAGATGTATGGGTTGAAGATCTCATCTATTGGAGGTAGTAAAACCCATGTACACTACGAGCCGTATGTATTTGAAAACCGCTCATGGAGCAGGCGTTCATACCTCCATGGCATTATGCAGAACGAGGTCGATAAAGGCTATCTGATTCAGAATCCCGGTTGGTAAATGAAACAAAACCTTAACTTTAACATTTAGAAAAATGACATATCATAAAATGATAATAGGCTCAATGCTGTCTCTTGTGACGTTTACCGGCAATGCAAAGACAGACACTACGAGCGTTACAATAGCTTATGGCAAGCAACCATTATGGGAGAGTTCCGCTGCGCTTTCAACGGTTAAAGGAGATGAGTTAACAAAGATTACATCGCCTTCTGTTGGAAACAGTCTCAAAGGTTTATTGCCAGGATTGACCATTATGCAGCAAAGTGGGGAGCCAGGTTATGACTTTTACATGCAAAACATGTACTCTCGAGGAATCAGTTCCTTTGTAGGTAGCCAAAAGATGCTTGTTTTTATTGATGGTTTTGAAGCTCCCTTAGATAATCTTTCGGCTGAAGAGATTGCTTCGGTAACCTTATTAAAGGATGCATCTGCCTTGGCTTTGTATGGTGCACGCGGTGCGAATGGTGTCTTGTTAGTTACTACCAAGCGCGGTGTTCCATCGACTTCGAAGATCTCTTTCAGGGTACAGACGGGCTTACAAATGCCTACTGTGATGAACACTCCTTTGGGTTCATACGATTATGCGCGTCTTTACAACCAAGCTTTAGCCAATGATGGACTCGCTCCTCGATACGATGAAGCCACATTGAATGCCTATCGTGACAATAGCGGTAATCCTTACTTGTATCCAAATATCAATTGGAAGAATGAGCTTTTCAAAAAGACTGCTCCGCTGACTTTAGCCGAAATGACTTTCCATGGCGGTAATAACACCATCTGTTATTACGTGATGGCCGGACTCTTACAGAACGAAGGACTCTATAAAGGAACGGACAGCAAGCGTAAAGAGAACTCAAATGCTTATTATAGTCGATACAATTTCCGCGCTAATCTCGATATCAATGTGACAAAAGCTCTGTCTACTTCTTTGTATACGAGTGTGAGTATAGGTGAACAATCCACACCAGGCGGAGGCTTTAGTGCCGATAAACTCGTTAACTCTATGTGGACAACACCGCCTAATGCCTTTCCAATCTATAACCCAGATGGTAGCTTTGGCGGAACAAACATATATACAAACCCTGTTGGAAATCTGCTTAATCGTGGACTATATAAGGAGAACTCACGTGCTCTTCAGGTTATTTTCAATCTCAAATATGATTTTAATCATTTCGTAAAAGGATTGAGTGCAAAGGTTGGAGTGGGTTATAATAATTATGTAGCAGAGACATCTTCCAAGACGCGCGATTACGTTCGAGCTGCTCTTACGCAATCAGGTGTTGACGCAAATAACAATCCTATCTATGCTTATACACCTTATGGAGCCAATGCTCCGCTACAAGCTTCAGAAGGATTCAGAACAGATTTCATCCGCACAAACTTCAAAGCGCAGGTTGATTACAATCATCAGTTCGGACAACATGGCGTTGATGCCACTGCTTTCTGTATGACAGATATATATAAGGTGTATGGAGTACGTTATGATTCAAGGTATCTTAACTTTGCCGGTCGTGCTACTTATAACTTCAAGAAAACCTATATTGCAGAGTTTGCTGCCTCTTATATGGGGACAGATAACTTCCCTCCATCTCATCGTTTCGGCTTTTTCCCTGCCGGATCTGTAGCTTGGGTGGCAAGCAATGAGCCTTTTATGCAACCCATTTCATGGCTTGATCACTTGAAGTTCAGAGCTTCTTACGGTAAGGTTGGCAACGATCAAACCGCTGCACGCTATATCTTCGACACCTTATATGATTATAGTGGCAGTTATCTCTTTGGCGTAAATGCTAATTCTTCAAGTGGCTTCGCCGCAGTTTCTTTAGCTAATAATAAAGTAAGGTGGGAAGAAAAGAAGATTTTTAATGTAGGCTTCGATGCATCGTTGTTTAAGAATCTTACAGTAAACTTCGACTATTTCCGCGAAGTTCAATCAGGAATCCTCACCCAAGCCAATGCAAATGTCTTAGGTTTTATAGGTGCTTCTTATGGTAATATCCTTCCTTTGATGAATGTAGGAAAGGTGAACAATCATGGCTTTGAACTTAAAATGCGTTATGAAGGCAAGGTAAGAAATCAGTTCTCTTACTTCGTTGAAGGCAGTACTTGGTATGCAAAGAGCTGTGTGAAAGAGGCTGGTGAGGATGTGAAGTCTTATCCTTATCTCTATCAGAAAGGTCATCCTGTGTGGCAACCCATTATGTTAGTTGCTGAAAGACTTTATCAACCATCTGATTTTGACGCTTCAGGCAATCTCAATAGTGACCTCCCTGTGCCACAATTTGGTCGTGTTGCACCTGGTGATATCAAATATGTTGATCAGAATCATGATAATGTTATTGATGCAAACGACTCCTATCCAGTCGGTCATACATCTATTCCTGAGTGGAATTATGCATTGAATCTCGGCTGCAAATGGAAAGGATTTGATTTCAGTATGCTTTTCCAGGGCGTAGCAAATCGTGATCTTTATCTCAGTGGTGCAAGCATTTATTCATTCAAGAACAATGGAACCGCTTCGACTTTGGCTTTAGACAGTTGGACAAGTGATAATCCTTCAGCTACCTATCCACGTCTGTCGACGGTTAATTTCGATAACAACTATCGCTCATCTACGTTCTGGAAGCGCAATGGTAGCTTCTTCAGACTACGCAATGTGATGTTAGGCTACACGTTGCCTCAGTCTGTCAGCAGAGTGTTTAGACTAAGTAGCATCTATGTTTACGCCAATGCTACCAATGTGTTCACACTTGATCATTTCGGAAAGTTAGGTGATGCAGAGATGGGTTCACTAACCAACTACCCCCTTACAAAGTCATATAACATTGGCTTGAAGGTTGAATTCTGATTTAATAATCCATAAATCTAAGGAAAATGAAAATGTTCTCATTTAATAATATCTGTAAGATTCTGCCGTTAAGTGCAGGACTACTCCTTGTGGGGTGTAGCGATTTTCTCGATCGCGAGTCTGATTCTTACATCAATAAACAGACCACTTTCTCTTCGTATGAGCGCACAGCACAATATCTTACGGGCGTTTACAGCCTGTTGCCCGAAGGACTTAACCGCTTCGGAAGCAATGCAATGTTGGGTGATGCGACTGATGATGCAGAGTTTGTGATTGAATCTTCCAACATACAAAAGTTCAATTTAGGAGCTTGGAACGCTATAGATAACCCCGATGATCAATGGAATCGTTTCTATGCCGGCATTCGAAAGGCTTGTGAATTCATTGAGAGTGCCGACCAAGTGAACTTAGATTCTTATCGTTTAGACCCTCAAAGTCAAATCGAATACAATAATCGTTTGAAGGATATTCGCATCTGGAAGGCTGAGGCTCGCTTCCTTCGGGCTTATTACCACTTTGAGTTGTTGAAGCGTTATGGCCCAATACCTGTCGTCACTTCAACGCTTGATCTCAATGGGGACTATAAAAACACGCCACGACCAACGATGAAAGACGTTGTCGACTTTATCACAAAGGAATGTGACGAGGCTGCAAACGATTTGGAATTAACGCCTTGGCGTAATGTGAATGATGCCTTAGGACATGCCACAAAAGGGGCAGCTTTGGCACTGAAGAGCCGCACTTTACTCTATGCTGCAAGTCCTCTTTATGTTGCGTTTGGCGACATAAATGAGGCTAATAAGCCTTCAGATGCAGCGTTATGGAAGGCAGCTGCCGACGCAGCGAAAGCCGTAATAGACCTCAATCAGTATCAGTTGGCTGATAATTATGGCGATCTTTTTAAGAACGATTTCAAAAATAAAGAGTATATTTTCGTACGTCGTTACACCGCAAACACTAACTTAGAGCGAAGCAATTTCCCTGTAAGTTTTGGTGGAGAAGGTGGCACTTGCCCTTCTCAAAACTTAGTCGATGACTATGAAATGCTTGATGGTACGCCCTTCGATTGGAACAGACCAGCTCGTGCTGCACAGCCTTTTGTGAACCGAGATAAGCGATTAGAGGCGACCATCTTGACGAATATGGCTTCGTTTAAGAATAAAAAGGTCGAGACTTTCCCTGGTGGTGCCGACGCAAGTCCAGTCCCCAATGCCACTAAAACGGGTTACTATCTGCGCAAGTTCCTAAATGAAGACGTGAACATTCAAACCGGAGGAAGCAGCAGTGGCCATGTTGTTCCGTTGTTCCGCTTGGCAGAAATCTATCTGAACTATGCCGAAGCGCTCAATGAATACGACCCAACAAATCCCGATATTGCAGTATATCTTAATAAGATTCGCAATCGTGCATCGCTTCCTAATGTGCCTTCTGGGCTCTCACAAGAGCAGATGCGCAAGGTGATTCAACACGAACGCCGCATTGAATTGGCTTTCGAGGAACATCGTTTCTGGGATGTTCGCCGTTGGAAGATAGCCTCTTCTACGCTCGGTGCGCCAGTGAAAGGCATCCAAATTGCCCGTAAACCCACAGGCGGATTCACCTATCAACCCGTAGAAGTGGAGCAAAGAGTGTTTCAACCCAAGATGTATTGGTATCCAATACCACAGTCAGAACTACTCAAACTGACGCAATGGGAACAGAATAATGGTTGGAATTAAAATCAAACTGTCATGATAAAATTAAGGAATCTCATAGCAATGCTGTGCATCTTTGGTGCAACAGCCTGCACAGAAAACAACATATCATTCGACGAAGTGGTGAATGTGCCCGAGGGAATCTATCTCTCTGGCTCTTCATCCGAGTTCTCTGTGCCTATCGAAAAGGGTCGATTGACGACCTTGACGAGTGACAATATGCTGAGCATTCGTGCTTGGTTGAAGAAAGACGGCCGCTTCACCATCTCCTTTGTTGGTGAAGATGGTCAGCCCGTTGCCTACGGAAAGGGAGATGAAATCACGCTCAATGACTCCGAAGCTAAGGCTTTTCAGCTTAAAGAGAAGAGCGAAGGATTCAGTGTTCCAGCTGAAGGCCTCTATCAACTCGTGCTCAATGTAGCGCAGAAAGAATTGACCATTCTCCCCATTTCGTTCACTATGCAGGGCGATGAGGCGCTAACTGCCGACGGAAATAAGTCGGTTGCCCTCAGCAAAGTGACCTATGACAAGGTTACTCACATGGTAACTTGGAGCGTAGCTGACTCAACACAGCAGTTGTTCCCAGGCAAATATGTCTTCAAATTGAATGATGGCACGGCCTTGAAACTGCGTGATAGCGAGACCGAAAACTGCACTATCTCTAAGATTTTCACAGGAACGGGCTCAATTCCACGCACCAATCAGCTTTCAGAACAATTCCAACCGCTCACCGATGCGTCTGATGTGAAGATGTTATTCCCATTGAAAGGTCAGTTCAATGTACAGGTTCAATATAGTGTTTTGACAGGAAAATACACTGCGCGCATGGGTGGAAAGGGCGTCGAAGTGACTGGACTTGCCAACGAACTCTATATGGGTGGTTCTAACTTTGGAGCCTGGAATACGAATAAAGTTGTGAAGATGGCGCCCGTAGGTGCCGTTGGTAATGGCGAATTCTGGTATCTCAGCTATCTCCATGCGGGGCAAACCATTGAGTGGTCTACATCAAAAGATGGGGCAAACGCATTCTCTTCATTGAAGACAATGCAAGGCGTTACTGTGGATGGCAATGGGAAAGCCACTGTAAAAACATCGGGTTCATATCTCATTTACGTGAACTTAGACCGCAAATCGATTTCATTTGAGACCCCAAAACTCTATGCAACAGGTGCTGCAATGGGTGAAACCGATAAACCATTTGTTGCGAATGGTAGCCGTGTTACTGTTGAAACAACAGCAACAGGAAACCTTAATCTCTTTGCAGGTTCAGAGCAAAATGCACGCGATTGGACTTCAATGAGACTCACTGTTCAGGATGGTAAGCTTGTCTTCCCTGGCACTTCACAAGACAATATCAAACCGCTGGTTGTGTCAAAAGGCACACCTGTGTCGCTCAATCTTGCGAATAATACCGTTGATTACGGCGGGTCTACTCCCGATAACCTTATGCCTGAGAGCGTAACGGCACTCTATATGACGGGTAAAGACTTTGGAAACTGGGACTGGGAATCACCCAAAGTGGTGTCTTTTGAGAATGGATATGCGGGCGATTCTCGCTGGTTCTATATTGCTTATCTACGCCAAGGAGAGAAGTTAGAGTTCTCAACAATCAAGGCTTTTGGCCGTGGTAACTTCGCAAAACTGCAGAAATATCAAGGTTATACGGTTGAAAACGACCGCGCTGTTGTTCCTTCTGACGGCATCTATCTTATCTATGTAGGCCTTGACACGCATGAGGTTGACATTCAACCGCTGTCACTTGGCGGCTATTGTGGTAGCGCAAGAGTAGACTTTACGACTGATCCGGGCGGAAAAACCATGAGCGCTACGATACCAGCGGATGGCAGAATGCGTATCTATCCGAATATACCTGCCTTCAATAGTGTACCGAAGTTTGGTGAGTGGAAACGCGAAGTATATGTTGATCCAACTTCAAAAGACTTCCTTTATCGTAAGAAAGGCAGTCCCGAACCTAACAAAGATTATTCTTGGAAGGCTGGAACGAAGATTACAATCAACTTTGTTACCAACAAGGCTACTATCGTAGAACCATAAAAGGACAATCAAAGGGTTTTGTAATCTCTATGAGTTTATGCGGTCATCTGCGTCATTTCACGCCGCAATCTCTATGATATTGCACGCTCATCTCTATGAGATTACAAAACCTTCTTTATCAATATGTGTTTTGATGTTAGTTGATTTATTTGGCAAAATGATTTTTCTTTCATATCTTTGTCATAGCTGATAGATAAAGAAGCCTATCATTTTGTATTGCCAACTCAAAATAAGTGACTTATCAGATAATATAAAAAGGAGAGCTTATGAAAACATTTATTACTTCAATCTGTGCCTTATGCATAGGTATAGGCAGTGCTACGGCGCAGTCTACTGGCTTCAATCATCCCGCACTTCCTGGTTGGAAGAGTCTTCAAGGCGATGAGTTTAATGGCTCATCTATCAATAAGAAGCTCTGGGGATTATATGGAGATGCCACCAAAAACTATTCTAATGATACCTATGGCAATAATGATAATCAGGGAATGGCACAGACTTATCGCGACCAAATGGTTACGGTGAAGGACGGAATTGCAACAATTCGTGCCACACGTGATGAGATATCAACGGGTATTTACAAACCAAAGTACCCGGATATGAATGTAGATTATTCCGTGATGGAACGTGAACCGCTCGCGCCAAGACACGAACATTCGATTGTTGGCTGGTGGTCGGGCTTCCTATCCAGTAGAGATGCCGACGGGGGGGGACACTATTATCCTCTTTATTCGCGTATAGAGATTAAGGCACGAATACCATACGAGTTTGGTGTTTGGCCCGCATTGTGGCTCCGTCACCGTTATGGTGGCGCGGGAACCTTTGAGATTGACCTGCAAGAATTCTTCGTTCATGACGATGATAGCGACCATATTGAAATACATGATAAGCGTGTTTATAATTTCAAGGGCAAGCATGTGTTGCATCAATCGCTGCATGCTTTAGACAAGACACGTCCTTATAAGGATGAGAAAACAGGCGAAGTGCGGTATAGAACAACCTCAAACATCAATGATTTTGGCGACCGTGTGCGCGAGATTAGTTTCGATCCAAGCAAAGATTTCCATGTTTATGGGGCGCAAATTGACCCATTGCCCGGTGATTCTGGTAGGAATATGGCCGTTAGTTTCTTGTTGGATGGAAGGGTAAGGTCGGTATATACGACAGACTATCATATGAATAAAGATAATACTGACTATAAGTTTAATAAACTGTTAGAAGGACAATACATCAGAAACCGAATAGATTCAATCTGGGATGTGGCTATCAATGGGGGAATAGGTGGCAAGCCTGACGATAAGGGTGGAGGCATTTTATACCCTGAAAAGAACCCAAAGTATGGGGGAGATATGAACAAAGTACCACGCAATTACATGATGGATATCGACTGGCTCCGTGTATTTAAGCGCACGAATAAATTGTTGTGGATTGGTTCTTCGCCATTAACGTGGAAGTGGGATATAAAGGATGTGTCTGAGAAAATCCCTGCAGAACGTTTCGCTGGCATTCAAGTGGGCGACCAGATTGTGGTAGATATCGACACACTTTATGCTGATACACCACAGGAAGTGAAGGCTTTGAAGCTCGATTTATGTGGTAACGACGGCAAGTCTCTTATCACTTTGAAGCCTGAAATCAATAAAAACGATGCCCAAGTGACCTTCGTTGTAGACAATAAAGGCCTTTGTGACGCCTTAAAGTCAAAGGGATGTACGGTCAAAGGAAAGAATATTCATTTGTTCTCTGTAAGCCTTTACTCAAAGAACAATACCAAATGGGCAGGCTTTAAGCAAATAAACTGGGGCGAAACCCTTATCCCTAAGGAGCAGTTTAGCGATGTAAAGGAAGGTCAGTACTTAGGAATCATCGTAAGAGATGCCGATCCTGATGCGAAAGTTTTCTTGCGTTTGTTTGCTGAACCGAGTGGAGGTTCACACGATAGACCGTCACTTTCCTCAGATGTTCAATATGGAAATATCATCAATCTTGAGGCAGGTCGCGATGAGAAAGCTTACACTTTGAAGCTTAATAAGACTGCCATTCAGGAGTTGAAAGCACATGGTCTTGCCGTAACAGGTAAGGGATATTATCTCCGTGGCGTGCGAATCATTGGAGAACCCAAGGAACTTGCTGGCATAAAAAAGCTTGATTTACAACATAAAACAGAAGCCGCCGTCTACACTGTTGACGGCATAAAGGTGGCTGATAGCTGGGAAAATGCAAAGCTTCCTAAAGGTATTTATATTGTAAATGGACAGAAGAAAGTAGTTAGATAAGGTAAGAAGATGGACTTCCTCCTTTGTTCCTATCGACTGTTTAGCCTTAGGAACAAGGAGGATTTCTATTATTTCTCCTTGTAAGTATAACCTAAATCCGAATCATCTTAAACGGAAAAACCTAATCACCTCAATCAAAAATGAATCCTAAACGTATTTCATTCTTTCGCTTTGCGATTTGTTCTCTCTTATTGTTACCTTCATTCCTATGTGTAAAAAGCTATGCTTTTGAGCGTCATCTATGGGATGAGGGTTGGCGTTTTGCCTTGCATAACGACGACAAAGCCCACGAAACAATCTTTGACGACCATGCATGGCGCGTGTTAGACCTGCCACATGACTGGGCCATTGAAGGCGATTTTTATGCTTTAAACCCTTCAGGCGCTAATGGAGGAGCCCTCCCTGGTGGGATAGGTTGGTATAGAAAGCACCTCAATTTGAATGACAACGACGCGTCTTCACACTATGTTCTCCACTTTGATGGAGCCTATATGAACACTTCTGTCTATGTAAATGGGCAGTTAGTAGGTATGCGTCCCTATGGGTTTATAAGCTTTAGTTACGACATTACGCCTTATTTGAAGAAGCAAGGAGATAATGTTGTGGCGGTGAAAGTAGACAATTCGAAGCAACCTAACAGTCGATGGTACACGGGATGTGGCATCTATCGTCATGTCTATCTCATGAAATCGTCGGATATTCGCATAGAAGAGTGGGGCGTACAAGCCCTTACTGAGGTGAAGAAAGGAAAGGGAAAGGTGAGTCTTAACACGAAGATTGAGAATCCAAGTGGCCGTAGTCGGCGCGTGATAGTACATCAAACATTGTGGAACAAGGCTCATCAGATGGTGTCAAAAGCTTCAAAAGCTTGCCAGGTTGAGGCTAATGGCGCAACAATTAGCCAGACATTGAATGTCAATAAGCCTCAGTTGTGGTCGTTAGAAAGCCCAAATCTCTATACCGTTACTACTGAAATAGAAGAGAATGGACGCATTTTAGACCGTGACACGATATCAATCGGACTGCGAAACATAGCTTTCGATGTCAAGAAAGGCTTCTTCTTGAATGGCAAGAACATTAAAATCAACGGGGTATGTCTGCATGGTGACCTCGGATGTTTAGGCACTGCAATCAATGAAGACGCTCTTTATAGGCAGTTGTTGATGATGAAAGACATGGGTGTTAATGCCATAAGATGCTCTCATAACCCTCCCGCTCCCGAATTGTTGAACCTTTGTGACAGCATGGGATTACTCGTTATGGACGAAGCTTTCGATAGTTGGATGCAGGGAAAGACTACATATGACTATTCGATATATTTCAAAACATGGGCTGAACGCGACCTAAGAGACATGGTGTTACGTGATCGTAACCACCCTTCCATTATCCTTTGGAGTATCGGAAACGAGGTACTTGAACAATGGAATAAAACAAAGAGTGCTACCGTTGCATTGGAAGATGTGAACATTCTGCTGAATAACAGCCGCGATAAAACACTACTTTCCACAACCGACACACTCAATGCGAGTGCTAAACTCACACAATTCTTGGCATCAATTGTACGTCGTTATGACCCCACAAGGCTTATTTCAGCCGGATGTAATGAGGTTTCACCCAACAATAACCTATTCAAGAGCGGGGCTTTAGACGTGATTGGTTTCAACTATCATCAGAAAAAGGTGGCTGATGTGCCTCAAAACTTCCCCGGAAAGCCTTTTATTATGACCGAAACAGTATCTGCTTTACACACTCGTGGCTATTATAGAATGCCGAGTGATTCGTTATATCGTTGGCCAACGCATAAGCGCCCATTCACTGAACCCTCATTTATGTGCTCGTCATATGATAATAGTTGCGCCTATTGGGGCTCTACTCACGAGCAAACTTGGGACATAGTGAAGCACACTCCCTATTGTTCGGGTCAGTTTATCTGGACTGGTTTCGACTATATTGGAGAGCCAACACCGTTTAATTTCCCTGCAAGAAGCAGCTATTTTGGTATCGTTGACTTAGCGGGTTTCCCCAAAGATGTGTATTATCTCTATCAAAGTGAGTGGACGAACAAGCCGGTTTTGCACGTGTTTCCACATTGGAACTGGATAGAAGGACAAGCAATTGACCTCTGGTGTTACTACAATCAAGCCGATGAAGTGGAGCTTTTCATCAACGGAAAGTCCCAAGGTGTGCGCAAGAAAAGCAACGAACATGAGTATCATGTGGCTTGGCATGTGACGTATGAACCAGGAGAAGTGCGCGTTGTTGCAAGGAAAAATGGAAAGCAAGTGAATGAAAAGACAATCCGAACTGCTGGTGCTCCTCACCACATTCGATTGACTTCTAATCGTAATGTGCTAAAAGCCAATGGTCGAAGTCTGTCGTTTGTGACCGTAGAAGTGGTTGATAAGGAGGGTAATCTCTGCCCATGGGCCGACCAAAATATCCAGTTTTCATTGACGGGTGAAGGCAAAATAGCGGGTGTAGACAATGGAAGTCCTTTCTCATTAGAGCGCTTTCAGGCCAACTCTCGCCATGCTTTCTTCGGCAAATGTATGGTCGTTGTGCAGGCAGGAAAGGCACCTTCGGTAATCAAACTTACTGCAAAGGGTGTTGATCTGCAGCCACAAACGATTGAAATTAAATCTGAATAAATCACAAACGCTATAAATATGAAACGAATAATCGCAGCAGTAGTCTGCTTGATTGGCTTTTCTTTCGCTGGATTTGCACAAAAATCAACTCCTCGTGTGAGTCGAAAACCTGTAAAAAACACATTGACTGACGCTGAAAAAGAAACGCGCTTCGTTCGTGATCTCATGAAGAAGATGACGTTAACTGAAAAGATTGGGCAGCTCTCTCAGTACGTTGGAGGCGAACTTTTGACGGGACCCAAGAGTGGGGCAGTGTCTGATTCGCTCTTTGTTAGAGGCATGGTAGGCTCTATTCTCAATGTTGGTGGCGTTGATAATCTAAGGAAACTGCAGCAAAAGAATATGGAATCATCTCGTCTGAAGATACCAATCTTGTTTGCTTTTGACGTTATTCATGGGTATAAAACGATATTCCCCACGCCATTGGCAGAGTCATGTTCATGGGACTTGGCACTCATGTATGAGACTGCTAAGGCTGCAGCCATCGAGGCATCTGCCTCTGGTATCCACTGGACTTTTGCCCCAATGGTCGATGTTGCGCGTGATCCGAGGTGGGGAAGAATAGTAGAAGGTGCCGGAGAAGATACCTACTTGGGATGTAAAATCGCTGAAGCCAGAGTGCGAGGTTTCCAATGGAACCTTGGAAAACCTAACGCTTTGTTTGCTTGTGCCAAGCATTTCGTGGCGTATGGTGCCCCACAAGCTGGCCGCGATTATGCCCCAGTAGACCTCTCTTTGTCTACTTTGGCCGAGGTATATCTACCTCCTTTCAAGGCATGTATAGACGCTGGAGTGCACACTTTCATGTCGGCTTTCAATAGTATCAATGGAGTTCCTGCCACGTCTAACCGCTGGTTGTTAACGGAATTGTTGCGAAAGGAGTGGAAGTTCAAGGGATTTGTGGTGAGCGATTGGAATGCTGTGCAAGAACTTAAGGCGCATGGTGTGGCCGAAACTGACGAAGATGCTGCTATGGCGGCATTCAATGCAGGAGTAGATATGAATATGACAGACGGATTATATAACCGTTGTTTAGAGAAACTTGTACGCGAAAATCGCATCGATATGAATGAGATTGACGCCTCAGTAGAGCGTATTCTGCGTGCAAAATATGCGTTGGGACTTTTCGAAGACCCTTATCGCTTCTTGGATAATCAGCGTGAAAGCCGTGAGGTTCGGTCTGCTTCAGCCATGGCTTTGGCTCGAAAGGCGGCAGCTTCATCAATGGTTTTGCTGAAAAACGCTAATGCTTTACTTCCTCTTTCCAAGCAAACCAAACGCATTGCGCTTGTAGGTCCGTTGGCAAATAACCGTGCCGAAGTGATGGGCTCATGGAAAGCACGAGGCGAAGACAAGGATGTGGTGACCGTGTTAGAGGGTATCAAGAATAAACTTGGAAGCGGAACGGAGGTCAACTACGTTCAAGGTTGCGACTTCTTAGACCCATCTACGAGTGAGTTTTCAGCTGCTCTTGAGGCTGCTAAGCAAAGCGATGTCGTCATAGCTGTAGTGGGTGAGAAGGCATTAATGAGCGGAGAATCGCGTAGTAGGGCTGTACTGAGGTTGCCAGGAAAGCAAGAAGCCCTGCTCGATACCTTGCGAAAAGCAGGCAAACCGCTTGTGGTGGTGTTGATGAATGGGCGTCCTTTGTGCTTAGAATCAGTCGACAAACAAGCTGATGCCATGCTCGAAGCGTGGTTCCCAGGCACACAATGCGGTAACGCTGTTGCCGATGTACTCTTTGGAGACATTGTACCCGCAGCGAAGTTGACGGCATCTTTCCCACTCACCGAAGGGCAAATACCCAACAACTACAATTATAAGCGCTCAGGAAGACCGGGAGATATGCCTTATAGTTCAACCGTTCGACACATTGATGTGCCTAATCGCAACCTCTATCCCTTTGGATATGGTCTCAGCTATACAACGTTCTCATATGGTGAAATGCAATGCCCAACGGCGTTTGATGACAAGGGTTTCCTGCCGGTTTCAGTCGATGTAACGAACACAGGCAATTATGATGGCGAAGAAATTGTGCAACTCTATGTCGCAGATAAGGTCGCTTCAATGGTTAGACCCGTAAAGGAATTGAAGGGATTTCAAAAGGTTTTCATCCCGAAAGGCCAGACAAAGCGAGTTGAATTCAAACTTAACGTCAAAGACTTAGGCTTTTGGAATAGCCTCATGCAGTATGTTGTAGAGCCTGGAACGTTTGAAATTATGGTGGGAACCAATAGTGAAGAGCTGCAAAAGAAAGAGGCAGTGTGGGATGATGGCAAAGTGTCTGAAGCCTCATCAGCCAGAGTACGCGTTGTCGTTCAACATTAAAGGTGAAATGAGGGGAGGCAGACAAAGCCCCACCCCCAGCCCCTCCCCGAAGAGGGAGGGGAGTAGATACTCTTTGAAATGAAGCGAGTCGTTTTGGGGTTATTTAGGGATGGTGATATCGTTGATAATAAAGTGTAAAATGATTTGGGGCATTTCATCGCGTAATTTGCCATGTTTTACCGCATGAAATGACGCAGATTATCGCGTGAAATGACGCAAATTATATTATGCTTTTTATTATTCAACGCCGTAGGTGTTGCGTTTTTGATAGCCCAGGGTTGCCAAACGATAGTGCAGGCTACCCTGGGTTAGCATATGGTTTGTGGAAAACAACGCTGTAAGTGTTGTACCTTTTCGGCGTAATCCACCATATATTTTGGCGCGAGATAACGTAATTCTTGTTGCGGATTGAATAATTCAACGCCATTGGTGTTACGCTTTCTAAGCGTAATCCGCTATAAATCCCCTCGCTATAACCATGCCTTCTCAAAGAAAACTCAACACCGATGGCGTTGAATCTCCTTGCGAACGTTTACCCGGGGTAGGCTCGTTCCTCGCCAACCCTGGGCTATCAAAAGCACAACACCTACGGCGTTGCACCATGAGGGCATTTATATTGCCAAATATATTCATTGAAATATGGGCATAAAACCTACGGCGTTGCGTGGTGAGAACATTCATAATGGTGGATACATTCATTGGAATATTGGCACTACACCTACGGCGTTGTGTATTAGGATATTTGTAACAGCAAATAGGTTAATTAGAGCTATTGATGTGGTTGAGAATTAATGACAAAATGTTTTGGCGTTTTTGGCGTAAACTTTTGGGGCTGTTGTTGTAGGCTTCACTCACAAACGCACTGATAAAAGCACATTCTTTGCTTTTCTCTTTGACGTTTGCTTCGTTTGCACTAACTTTGCAAAAAAGAAGGATTTGATGAAGATTATAATGCCATTAAACTGTATTCTTGCAAAGTTTTTCAGCCCATTAAAGTGCAATGCATTGTTTTTTATAATGATGTATGTGTTGAGTTTGGTGTGCGCTTGGATTACTTTACCTCCTTTTAAGGATGCAACCATCTATGGGAATCAATACATAGAGCAGTTTTTTGACCTTTATTTGGTGTGCCTTTTCCTGGCGATTCTGCCACAGAAAGCACGCAGATGGGTTCGCTTGTTGCTTTACTTTGTGCTTTATAGTGTGGCATTAGTCGACGCATATTGCTTTGTTAAGTTCGGTTCAACGCTTAATCCTTCGATGTTGATGTTAGTGGGTGAGACCAACAGTCAAGAGGCGTTAGGATTTATGACGAGTCTTATCTCGATAGATTTTCTGTTTAGTAACGTTGGCTGGATAGTGCTTTTGATTGCTGTCAACGTGCTTTTGGCTTATCTTCCTCGGTTCAAACGTGTGAAGATTCCCACGTTTTCGATAGAAAAATACTATCCTTTGGCGGGACTGTTGACTTTAGTTTTGTTTGTTTGGAGTGCTGTTGCATCGGCTCATAACAAAGCGGCGACATGGAAACTCATGACAGAATCGTCGATAGGAGAAGTCGAACACACGCTCACGGAGCAAGGACACGCCGTGTTATATACGCCAATGAGTAGGCTGATTTTTAGTCTTTATGCCAACAAATTAGCGTCAAAACAGGTCGACAAATTAGTGGCTGCAGCCGATAAAGTGAAGGTAGACAGCTGCTCATTCCGCTCTCCCAATATCGTTCTTATTATCGGAGAGAGTTATGGAAAGCATCATTCTCAGCAGTATGGATACTTTATGCCCACGACGCCAAGGCAGATAAAGCGAGAGCGTCGCGGCTTTCTTGTGCCGTTTTCTGACGTCGTTGCACCTTGGAATTTGACGAGTTTCGTCTTCAAAAATGTCTTTTCTATGCACGTCGTTGGACAGAAAGGAGACTGGTGTGACTACCCACTTTTCCCCGAGTTATTCCGCAAATCAGGATACAAAGTGCAGTTCCTTACCAACCAGTTTCTCATGGAAGCAAAGGCTGCAGTCTATGACTTTAGCGGTGGATTCTTTTTGAATAACCCCGTGTTGAATAAGGCACAATTCGATCTTCGCAATGAAAAGTTACATGTGTTTGATGAGGATTTACTGAAAGATTACGACCATTTTGTAAAGGAAGGAAAGATTAATCCCAACGGACCTAACCTCACTATATTCCATCTTATCGGTCAACATGTGGACTATCGCACGCGTTGTCCCAAGGCACAATATAAGTTTTCGGCCGATGATTACATAGAAAAGCGCCCCGAACTATCCGAGAAACAGCGCACGATATTAAGCTATTATGACAATGCTATCCGTTATAACGACTCGATAGTAGACCAGATTTGCAAGCGATTTGAAAACAAAGATGCTATCGTTATCTATATGCCTGATCATGGAGAAGAGTGTTATGAGGAGTCGCGTGGATTCATTTGTCGCAACCATTCGGCTGCCATCGATTGGCCACTTGCCCATTATGAGTTTGAAATTCCATTCTGGATATACTGTTCTCCGAAGTATGCGCACCGACATCCAGAGATATTTCGCGAGATTGTTCAAGCCCGTCATCGTCGCTTTATGACTGATGCGCTGCCGCAAATGCTACTTTATTTGGCTGGGATTCAAGCCAAAGACTATCATCCCGAGTATAATATTCTAAGCGAACAATACGATGAAATGCGCCCAAGAATACTTAAAGCGACGACGGATTATGATAAGATTCGCGACGCCTTTTATAGGAGTAAACTGAACAAGAAATGACAAATCAACTGCTCACTCGTGCCGAATGTAACGCCATGCGAGGCCTGGCGATTATAGGAATCTTCTTACATAACTACTGCCATTGGCTCAATCCAGTGGTTAAAGAGAATGAATATCAGTTCTTTCAAAGCAATGCTCATGGGCTGATTAGAGTGCTTTCGTCTCCCGATGAGCTACTGCTTATGCACATAATCTCATTCTTTGGACACTATGGAGTGCCTGTGTTTCTCTTCCTAAGTGCCTATGGACTTGTGTTGAAATATGAGAAATCGGCTGATGGGAACATGCTTTTAACAGGACGAGAAGGGCTTGGCAGTGTCACCGATTTTATGAAACAGCACTACAAGAAGCTCTTTAAGATGATGATCTTAGGCTTTGTTGCCTTCACAATGATTGACTATATGACGCCCCATCCGCATCATTATGCACCATTAGATATCGTGGCAATGCTTGGTATGTTCAATAATATCATGCCGCATCCTGATGCAGTTATCTGGCCCGGTCCTTATTGGTTTTTTGGTCTAATGCTGCAACTCTATCTGGTATTTCGGCTTTTTCTCGTGCGAAAACATTGGGGATGGACAGTCGGTTTGATAGTGGTTTGTGTTGGTTTGCAGTTTTGTTTCGGTCCAGAAAGCGAGGGTTTGAACCGTTATCGCTATAATTTCATGGGCGGAATGCTGCCTTTTGGCCTTGGAATCCTTTATGCACGATATGGTCGAATGAAGCAGTTGAAGACGCATGCAGCCTTGTTTCTTGTTTCATTGTGCATGATGTTATGGCTCAGCATGAGTTTTGTGGGCTGGACTTTTGTACCAGTTTTTGCCTGTATCTCAGCCGTTTCGTTAGCCAAACTGCTGTCAACTTCATCCCTCAAGCACGTCAATCAACCTCTTGTTTGGATGGGAAGCATCAGCGCAGCCCTATTTGTTTGTCACCCCATTACACGTAAAATCTTCATCCCAATCAGTAGGAATGGCGACTACTATTCAGGCTTCTTACTCTATATAGTGACAAGTATTTGCTTGGCATGGGCCTTTCGTGAAATCATAAAACGTATCCCAATAAGATGAGAATAAAGGACATTGAGCTTGAGAATATATCCAGATATCGCGGTGAACTCATGGGAATTGCCATGCTGTTTATTATCCTTTTTCATGTTAGTTTGCCGCGAAATGACCTCTTCTTTGGATTGAGAAGGATGGGTAATATAGGTGTAGACATGTTCTTGTTCCTTAGTGGAATAGGACTTTGGTTCTCGTGGATTAAGACGCCATCTGCCCGACATTTCTTCATGAAACGTTATCTTCGGGTTTATCCTGCATGGCTAATTGTGGCGTGTTTTTACTATATTCCACGTTTCCACGGAGGTGATTTGATGGCATGGGTTGACCTTATCGGCGACATAACTATTAACTGGGACTTCTGGCTTCACGATGAACTTACGTTCTGGTATATCCCTGCTACCATGCTGCTTTATTGCTTTGCACCGGCTTATATGGAGCTCATTCGTCGCCATCCCATTTATCGTTGGCTGGTCGTTGTTATGATTCTGTGGTGTGTTTTGGTGCAATATGTCACGCCAATCCATCAAGTTGTGGGCCACATTGAAATCTTTTGGAGTCGAGTTCCTATCTTCTTTATCGGTATAAACATGGGAGAGATGGTGCGATCTAAGCAGCGTATTGACGGAACGGGCATCTGGATGATTCTCATTATGTTTGTGATGACCTTGTTTACCAGTATCTTTCTTGAGCAGAGTCGACACGGACTGTTCCCTCTTTACATTGAACGCATGCTCTATATCCCTTTAACTTTGACGACGATTCTACTCTTAAATCGCGTTCTTCGGCGTACACCGAGGTGGTTTAACAAAGCTTTTAAGTTTGTTGGGGCATTGAGTTTAGAGTGTTATCTCATTCATATTCATTTCGTACTTGACCATCTTCCTAAGCCATGGGGCTATTGGTTAACGTTCTTTGTGTGCTTACTGATTACATTACCTGCGGCATATCTGCTCAGTAAAATCGTCAATTTAATCTCCAAATCAATAGAGAAAGCTTTATGAATCCTAAGGACTACATGAAAATACTGCGTCCAAAGCAGTGGGTTAAGAACTTCTTTGTGATGCTTCCACTATTCTTTGGTGGTGAGCTTTTCAACACTCAAGCTCTTCTTTCGGCTGTAATCACGATGTTAGCTTATAGCTTTGCCGCGTCATCTATATACTGTTTCAACGATATTCACGATGTTTCTGACGACCGACGGCACCCTGTTAAGTGTCATCGTCCGGTCGCTTCAGGAGCTGTTTCCATTGCTATGGCCTATGGAATGATGATTGTTTGTTTCATCCTTTCAGCCGCGTGTGTGGCCCTTTTGCCTGACACAGCGTTGCAAACAGGCGGTGTTATCCTCTTCTATTGGCTGTTAAATCTGGCTTATTGCGCTTGGTTGAAGCAGCATGCCATTATTGATGTGTGTATCGTTGCCTTTGGTTTTGTGCTTCGTTTGCTTGCCGGCGGATTGGCTACCCACATAGAACTGAGCAAGTGGATAGTGCTTATGACATTCCTTATCACGCTCTTCATGAGCTTTGCAAAGCGCCGTGACGACGTAATTCGAATGGAAAAGACGGGTGAAGCGCCTCGAAAGAACACCATCCGCTATAACTTGACGTTCATAAATCAAGCAATTACCATCACAGCCAGTGTCACCTTGGTGTGTTATATCATGTATACAGTGAGTCCAGAGGTTATCAGTCATTTCAAAACCGATTATCTTTATCTGACTTCTATCTTTGTACTTGTTGGACTCTTACGCTATATTCAGCTTACGGTTGTCGACCAACGGAGTGGTGATCCGACGAAAGTGTTGCTCAAAGACCGCTTCACTCAGCTCATCGTTATTGCTTGGTTGCTCACTTTCTTGTTGATTATCTATGTCTTATAAGCATGAAACAAAAGGTTTATCTCTTTGATTTCGACGGCACAATTACAACAAAAGACACGTTTGTTGCACTCATTCTATATGCTGTGGGCACATG
>QWCO01000285.1_pt1 | contig 38237 bp, 55 predicted proteins | sample 1972611 | NCBI WGS metagenome assembly QWCO01 (sample SAMN09866706, study PRJNA288562) | Human oral metagenome isolate term1_saliva, whole genome shotgun sequencing... | reverse complement strand
GCTGACAGGCCGTCTGAACCATGAAGGCATCGAATGCGAAGCGCCCACGCTGATTGATATGCACGACTTGGGCGATATGCTCGCCGACAACGGCTTTTATGATCCGGTAACCGACACGGCCAAGCTTGAGCTAAGCTATAAAAAAGCCGGGACGTTTTGGCAGGACATGGAAACCTTGGGATTGTGGAATGCGTTGAAGTTCAGCAATCCGCAAGCGGCAAAGGAATGTGTGGATAAGATTTTTGCTAGCGAAGGCCGTCTGAACATCACGCTTGAAACCGTGTACGGCCATGCCGTGAAGAAATTGGTGTTGCCGCAAGGGGAGAACGTGGTGCAGTTTTTCCCGAAAAAACAGATGCAGGCCGGAAGCTGAGGCTGCTTGGGTTTGAATTGTAGGCCGCCGCCGACTTTTGCACTTTGTTGCAGTAACTTTTGCACTCTGTGCCCCGCGAAAGTTTCGGCAGCTTTTGCACTATATCGGATGATGAGAAATAAGAAAAGCGACGCTACCGTCGCTTTTTATTTTACCAATTACATACGACCAATTCTCCACTGGTTTTACCAGTTTTATTTCTTCCGACCGTATAAGCCAATTCAAGTTGAGTGATACGGAAATCCTTAAATAATTCCCTAATATCAGGGTGGTCATTAATGGATAGCATGACCTTACCCTTACTCTCTGCCATTACCTTGGCCAGTAATTCATACTGCTCCCAGCCAAATGATTGGTCATAGCCTGCGGTCTGCCAATATGGTGGGTCTGCATAGAAGAAGGTGTGCTCACGGTCATATCGTTTGAAGCAACGATCCCACGATTCATTCTCGATATAAACACCTTTTAAACGGTCTTTAGCAGCCTTTAATTTAGCCTCAATCTGAGATGCATCCCACGCTTTTGACGTGGTAGCTGTCCCGAAATGCTGCTGGACGGTTTTGCCGCCGAAGGCGTTGTGCTGAAGGTAGAAGAAGCGAGCGGCGCGTTGAATATCTGTCATGCATTCGGGCGGCGTGTTTTGCAGGCAGGCGAATGTCTCGCGGCTGGTCAGCGTCCACTCGAACTGACGGACGAACTCGTCGAAATGGTGTTGTACCACACGATAGAGATTGATGAGCTGTCCGTTGATATCGTTGAGCACTTCAACTTTTGCAGGAACCGGGCGCATAAAGAACAATGCTGCGCCACCGGAAAACAACTCGACATAACAAGAATGCTCGGGGAACATAGGCAAAAGATGTTTTGCCAAACGACGTTTGCCACCCATCCAGGGGATAATAGGTAATGTCTGTTGCATTTTTTGCATCATATATACTCCTAAATTATGGCATTCGCGATGCTCTAAATCAGATTAAATATGATGCTCAAAGGCATTCTTTTGATTTATTAATTAGCTGAAAGAATTGATATTTTTACAACGAGCGCATTTTATTTGCACACAGCCGCTGCCTTTTGCCAGCAACTTCCCACAAAACTTACAGCGTAATTCACGATAGATTTGCATTTGCATCCACTCCTGTATCAGATAGAATGCCTCGGTCTCTAGAGACTAAGGCGGCCTTAGAAGTCAATGCAGGTATGCTCTGCTTGGCTGGCGTAACAGTGTTGCCGCACTGTTACGTCGCCGTCCCACTTATATTTAAAATCCTCCCGAAGGCCGCCTTATTCAGACGGCCTTTCTTTTGCCTTGTGACAACTCTGCCAAGTCAACCGGTGAACATAATGACGGCTCCGCTACTCCCATTGCCTTCCCACACCATTCTGAGCAGAACCACTTATCTGCCGACTGCCTCAAAAAACGACGGAAAAATGATGTCACGCATAACACACCCAATAAATCATAGCGTTTCCCCTTAGTGTTGCCCCACAAAGAAAACAGACGCTCTAGTACAATTTGTTGATTATCCAGCGCAATCAAATCCCATTTTTCGACAGGCAACGGCATACGTTTACAGCGCACACCGCCATCACGAAAAGATGATGAATAGCAGTCAAAAAGGCCGTCTGAAAACGCTACCGGCACCGCAATTTCACAGTGAGAATATTGACCGCCGGTAACTTTGCGTATTACCCATTCGACAATGCGGAAAGCTAAGTCCTTGGGTGTTTTTATCGTCTTGCGGCCTTTATATAAAGCCAAATAGACTTTTGCCATTTTCAGACGGCCTCCGGCAAGGAGAATGCAATCTCGATTTTATCCAAATCAGATTGTTTTTTAGCAGCCTCAATCTTGCTTTGCAGCGCTTGGCGCTGGCCTGCCACATGGGCGGCAAGTTGCTCATAGGCCAGCGTTTTACGTAAAGCAGCAGACTTAAGCACATCAGCGGGAATACCGCGAGCTGTGGCAATACCGTCAAGCACCGGAGTTGGCGCGTTTTTATCTAGCTGCCAAGCTTTTGCTTCGGAAGCCTGAATTGACCAGCTTGCGAACTCAAATTCAGGTACGCTGTCGATGCCGGCATGCTTATTAATAAAAGCCTGTGCGTCAGTATTCAATACACCAAGTTTTACGGTTTTTAATTCTGCTATATTTACCGTTTCCGGTGGGTGCAGGCTAATACCTTCCGGCAGCTCTCCCAACTTGTTCCATACCAGCTCCTGCTCACCGGCAAAAACTACGCATCCGCGATAATCAGGAATGATTTGCCAGTTTTGGCCATCCCACTGAGCGGCCTGATATTGTGCGAGATCAGGAATTTCAGCCGTGATGCTTTGACGACCATCATCAAAATATTGCTCATCGATAAAAATTCCGTCTTGGTCAATCACGCATTTTGTCATTTCTTAATTCCTCAATCTGTTTTTTAAGACTACCAAGTTCAGTGGTCAGGTCCTGAATAGCTTTGGTTAAGACTGGTACAAACATCTCGTACTCAATGGTGTACGTATCCTGTCTGAAATTAATCATCGGTAGCGAGCCATATTCATCCTCCAAGGCGGCCACATCCTGGGCAATAAACCAATGCTGCAAGCGTTTTTCTTTGTGCCTGCCGTCTTTTTTTGGATTCTTCCACCATTCCTTTAACCTCTCTGCGCGCTCGTCCGGTGGCAGATCAGTAAACAGTTCGTCAGTATATGCATCACGGCGGTCATATACACCTGTTACTGGTTTGAGTTTATTAACAAAATCCAAGCCTAAAGAAAGCGGTTTAATATCAGCCTTATCACGGGCATCTGACCGAATATTCACGGCAGATGGTGCATAAAGCTTCTGACCATACATCCCAAGCTGAATTTCGTTACTTCCACCCAAACGTGCGCCGTAACCGATGGCAATAGAATTGCTAATTTGGCCGCTTAATACATCACCTTGTATGTTTCGGTACCCGCATGAATCACCAATAAAAACGCTTTGCTCACTGCTAATTGTTGGCGCACACCAATACCCGACAGCGACGCTAGATACATGAGTACCATTCCGCAGCGCTGAAGCACCAACTGCCACCGTCTTCTGCGGGTTGTCACTGGACACCATTGCATCCGCTCCAATTACTGTTGTATACGCGCCGCTCACTGCGCCTTTAAGCGCATTGGTTCCAATTACTGTCAATTCTTCATTTTTCGATGCAGATGATGAGGCTGAATAAACGTATTTGAGTTCCGCCGTACCAGATGTATTAAGATCTTTCGGGCTTTTCACAGTTAAACTATTCCCCGATGCAGCAACCACTTCCACCGGCACAACATCACCTTGCACAGTCGAAGCATCACCCGAAGTCAGGCGGATACCGACCCAATAATTATTTTGCGCACCATGTACATTTGGCATCGTCAGCGTAATATTATTGCCGCTTTGAATATAACTACCCGTCTCCGTTCCGCTCCACAGCACATCACCACCGTTCGGCGCAAGATTACGTTCCAAGTTTTCAAGGGCATTTGCCCCCAACGCAGTTACTTTTTCGGCGACCTTTGTATTTTTTGCCGCGCCACCACCAATTGCCGTTTGCGCATCTCGCCCTTGGTACATCTGCAATACGGATTCGCCGACAGCCACGGTACGAGATGTTGGCGATGGCCAAAAAACTTCAATATCGCCGCTCAGCCCAATTGGTCCAACACCGGCCAACGCCGCCGAACCTAAAGCAATATTAGAAAAGCCAGTACCCAAACCCTGGCCAGAGTTACGTCCTATCGCAATATTTGAATAACCGCTCGTAATACCGCGCCCTGCATTACCACCGATACCGATGTTTCGAGTTCCGGACATTTTGGACTGGTCATACCACTCCGTATCGGCCTGAACATTAATCAAACTATCCGCCCCGATTGAAATATTATCGCGGCTAATACGTGAAAATCCCTGCGAACGATCGCCAATAGCAATAGCAGAAACACAGCGCTCCACCTGTCCCATTGCCTTTTCACCGATAACCACTAATCCAGCACCTGTCCACTCATTTGACTTAAGATTGGATGCCGCACCAGATCCGGAAATGAATCGACCGATACCGCTTCTGATAGGCTGGTATTGAACATCGACAGTTTTGCCGTTAATCACAAACTTGCCGTTTGTGTATTTGTTTTTTTGCGGGTAGGTATTACCCGTATCAATTGACAAACCCAAGCAGTCGACAACAATGCCAAGCGCGGCGGCTTCAGCGGCATTTAAAGTTGCTAGTGCATTGTTTTTGCTGGCTACATAGCCAAAATCATGCAGGTTAAGCATCCCTGAAAACACACGCTTCCAGCGCGTGCCGTCGGCAGAAACAATAACGGTACAACCGTTATCAGCGGTAGATTTATCGGTTTTATCCGCCACAAACACGCCGCCGCCCACTGTTGTATTGGGGTGATAGGCGTTAACGTTTACATAACCATCACCGCTGTATTTACGTAAAGCCTCAATACTGGCCACTTGAGAAGCATTGGCGGCCAGCGTTTTAATAGCTGATAAGACTTGGGCATGGTCAGCTTTGTTAGGCTCAATGCCAACCGCGTTTAAAATGCTGTACAACTCGCCTTGTAACTGGTTCAGCCACCATGCAGGTACGGGCGTACCTGGCGTGCGGCGGTCGCCGTCGATAAATTGCTTACTCGGGGTTTGGATTAAGTCCATTTTTATACCTCTTCTTCATATTCAAAGCGGCAATATGTCCATGCCGGTTTTAATTCTTCAAACATCGTTTCGATAATCGGGTCGGTGTATACACTGATACGGTCGCCAGCACGGCTTTGCCCGGCTCTGAAAATATAGGCGGTGGCTTTTCCGTCGGCGATGTCGACGCACCAACGCCAAATAGCATCTTCAGTATTCAAACAATCTCCGGCACATTCGTAAATGTTTACGGTGTAGCCTGCCGATTCGGCGATGGCGGTAAAGTAGGCAATGCTCAAACCGCCCAAGGCGTTGAGTTTGGCCAGTACGGCATCAGTACGTTGTTGGGTATTGGCTCCGGCAGGCGGGGTAATGGCCAGCAGCTCTTCCCAGCGGTACAGGTAATCGTTTTCCGCATCAGGGAACGGCGCATTTTTCACTCCTTCCGCATGGTCGGCCACAATATCAAACACGCCCGCTTCGGCTTTGATTTCTGCCGTATCTCCTACGGTGTCGTAGCTGACAGGCGGGCGCATGGCGGCAAGTAAGGCTTGATGGTTCACGTGGTGTACTCCACGCTAATACTGCCAGGACGCAGCCAGTAAATATCTTCGACACTTTCCTGAGGCTTGATATTGCTCACGGGTGTGGTTAAGACACGGTCACGCACGCCGTACACTTCGCTGATTAAGGTTTCCAACTGGCTTTTAATTAGGGTGTCGCCGGGTTTTAAGGCATCAAAATAGGCGTTTACAGCTGATTTGATAGCAGCGGTGGCTGTTTCGGTATCCGTACCGCTGCTTAAGGTAATGGTGACGGCTACATTCACAGTTTGAATACTGGGAGCAAGGGCCAGAAAGCCGTTTTTACGGGTAACAGGTCGCACCGCATCGACATGAGCTTGTACGGCGGCCAGTGTTTCTGCGCTGGGAATACCGTTTTCACCCAAAATAACGGCATCGACAAAGCCGTTGCCACGACGTAACGGGTAAATGAATGCATCAACCACACCCGGCACTTCCAAGCACCAATTGCGGAAGTCGTATTGGTTACCGCCCGCAGCAGGTCGGCGCAGGCGTTCTTCATATCGTGCCAACAGGCTCTCATCGCTTTCGGCATCTGTACCGCCAACCATCGTTAGCAAGACGGCAGAACTGTCAATCCCCGCAGGTACGCTTTGCAGCGTAGCCGCGGTTTCGGCGGTTTGATTTTGAGCGCTACCCGAAACAGTGGCGATAACGGCTATCTCGGTGCTTCCAAGCGTACCGATAACGGCAGATTCGGCGGCTAAATACACCTTATCGCCCACATTGATTTGTTGGCCAACAGGCACCGTTGCACCAACCGCGCCGCGAACACGCACCTTACCGCCCGCAAAGGTGGCAGTTTTTCGGTAAATCCCATATTTGGCAGCGTGTTTTTCGAGGTAGGCACTGTCGGCGGTATCGGCAAACGCTTGACGCAAAATCCACTCTTGATGCTGGTATTGGCCTTCACCCACAGCAGCAATAGCGGTAGCACGTACATGGTTGTCGCTGCCTGCGTGCACATGGGCGGTAGGGTTTTGGTTTTGTAGGTCGCGCAGATAATTGGCGCGGATTTGCTCGAAATTAAGTGCTTGCGTCATATCACGGCCACTTTGTGACTAAGGGTTACGGTATCGCCTGCGGCATCAACAGCTTCAATATGCAATTTCAGCCAACCGCGCTGCGGGGTGGATGTGGTTACTTGGATGGATTGGGCGCGTTTAGACTTAATTACAGGCTGTAAGGCTTGCTCGGCGTATTGCTTGGCCAGCACTTCAATGCGCTTTAAATGCTTTTGGCGGCGCAATTCGTGTAGGCGGCTGCCGAGCGTGCGGTCTGCCCAGTAACTGCCCAAGGGTGTTACCAAGCGGATATACAGCTCGTTTTCGATGGATTGGGCGGATTGGTTGACCACATAGCCGCCTGTTTGTGGGTTGAGTAAAGCGTCCATACCTGAATTTTCGGATATGGACGCTCTTTATTTGAGTGGATTGATGTCAGACAAATATAGAAAGCCGCCTAAAAAACCAATAAGGATTCTTAGACGGCCTTTAAAACCAGTTTAAATGACTTCACCGGTTTCCGAACCGTTGGTCTCAGTGTGTTTGTGGGTGCTGCCGACATCTTTACCGTTGTTGGTTAATGCGCCGGTAGTATTCAAATCGCCGATCATTTTCACGTTGCCGGTAAATGTCGTACCGCTACCGCCTTGCACGGCCATACCGCCATTGCCGTTGATTTGACCTTGCGCAGTCAACACCGCCGAACATTCGACCTTTTCTGAAGTGATATTTACGCCGATAGGTGCTTTAATATTTAATTTATCGCAGTCAATCTCAATGACGCGCCCCTTTTTTAACACCATCTTGGCACCGTCAGCGTTATAAACCGCCGTTTCGCCATCAGATAAACCGGTAATGCGGTACGCGCCGTTTGTCGTGGTAACGATAATACCGTGGCTGGTTTTACCGCCCAGCGGCACAACAACGCAATCACTGCCGGCAGGCGGATTGCTGGTAAAGCCGAAGTTTTCGGCATGCTCCAAGTCTTGCACGGTTTCGCCGTCCAAGCCTTCGACTTGGATTTTTTGTACACCGCCACCAGCCTGGACTCTGGCAACCTTTCCGCGAAAGGCTTGCCGGACATTGTTAAACGCCTGTTTGATACGCTTATCTATGGTTTTAATATCCATTTAAATAACCTGCAATTCCTGTTTTGGCTTTTTAGCCTGACGGCGTTTCTTCGGCTTGACTGGTGCTTGACCGTTGGCTTTTCTATTTTCAGACGGCTTGTGTGCAGATTTCCCGCCATCTTTTTTGCCTGCGCCTTGTTTTTTCTTAGGAGGATCTGCGTCCAACACCCATGCACCGTCTTCTTTAAGCGTTAATATGGTTTCCGTGCCTTGGCCTCTGCCACCAACAAAGGTTCTCGCCATCAGGAAATACACCGCGTCGATGCCGTCCGGTTCGCTCAATACGTTGATTCGCTGACCCGGTTGCCACAAAGTACCGTCATCGGTTCGGTGCCCCTGTACCACCGCCGTGATGGTCAAGCCTTCCAAGCGGCTGTCCGCCAGGCGTTTCTTCGCTTTACGTTCCGCTTCCGCCTGACTGTCAACATCAGGCTCTGTCACGATTAAAGGCCGGCTCAGCTTAAGGGATTCATCTTTCACCGTCGCTTTGATATTGTGCTTGCCGGTATGGCTTTGTCCCAATACTGTGACCTCACTGTACCGAGCGGCCATATTGCGCTCGACTTCCAGGCGCTTGATATTGTTATTGTCGCCACTGACCCGTAAGACCAACTCGGCAACAGGTGCCGTGGCGTAGTCGGGACCACCGACAACCAACGTGCCGTCAGGTTCCATCCAAGGCCATACCCCGTTGGCTTCGGCATATTGCGTCAAGGCATCCCATGCACGGCTTCCAGGCTCGATTTGTACTTTATGGGTTTTATTGGTTTTGGCTGCATCGATACGGATTTTTGATAAACCCAAAGGCTTGACGATTTTTTCAATAATTTGGTTTAAATCCATATCCTGCGCATTAAACAACGGCGCAGAACAATCCAACAGGATACCGGCATCATCACGGCCCTGAATGGTCAGCGTTTTATTGCCTTTCTCCGTCGTAGTGTGCACACGGTCGACCCGGCCGCTCAATACCGTATCCCCACCAACACGGACTTCTACTTTATCGCCTTCTTTCACTGCAGTTGGAACTGCATCTACCGGACGACCCAGCGTGACGCTGAAATCATCGGCGGGGGTCAGAAGGTCGGACACAATGTCGTAATTCGTCCACTGCCCATGAGTTTTGCCGTTAATCATCAGAGTGACAGTATTATTTGGCGTAGGCATTTAACACCTCTCCTTTACTGAGAAAGTTCGGATGACGGATTTGTGGATTCAGACGCAACAACTCGCCAAAACGGCTGTAATCGCCATACCATTCAAACGCCAACAGATGCAGGCTGGTATCACGTCCTACAATTTTCTGCACTAACGGAGGGCGCATATTCAAAACGGCAAAAGCCTGTTTTTGCAGCTTGTGCGCCGTATTACGCAAACTTTCAGTCAGTTCGGCAGCAGTTTCAAGATATGGCGTTTGCGGCAACAGGCCGGCAGCCTCAATGCGGCGATACACATCATCAGCACTGTCTGCTGGTGTTTGGTATAACCTTAGCAGGAGATAAGCCATCTTCTCGGCCTTTGCTTCATCTGCCAACATCATTGCCAAAATACGGTTTGCGGCCAGCGTGCGTTGCAAAGCAGCATGGGTATCGGATAATAGGCGTGAGATTTCCACGGGCGTCAAAGTTGGCGCATCAATTTGTGTTGCCAGAATATCTGCGGCCTGTTCTGCCAAAGCACACGCCCCAACAGTTGCGGTAAACGCTGTGAAAGAAGCGACATCTTCAACCTTTGCACGCTGAATTAAATCTATTGCCGAAACGCTGCCTTCTGCCCCGCGACTTACCTGCCACGGCGTAGCGGAGGCTTTTGACACTCCGCCAACCATATCGCGCCAGCCATCCAGCCCACTTTTACCGACGACGTGCATATTTGCCAACACACCGAATACTGATTTCAACTCGGCCACCAATACGCGCGGGCTGTTAAGAAGATTCATGGAGCCGGTGAATACGCCGTTTACCTGACCATACATAACGCCGACTGCCGTCAATACTGTGGCATGAAATGCGTTCCAACGGCTTTGTGCCTTCTGAATCTTGCCCAAGGCCGTCTGAAACACTTCAAAACCCTGCCATGAGGCCAAATCTGCCAGCCAATCGATTTCATCGGCCAGTGCAGACGGCAATTCACGGTCGAAAAATGGGGCGGCTTTGACACTTTGCTTAAAGGTCATCCGCACCGTACAGTAATCGGGATTTTCTTCATTATGAGCGGCTTCAAAATCAGCCACCACGCAATCGGGCACGCTGCCGTAAATCGGGTGGATCAATTCGCCCGCACCAGTCTCCCGCAAAACACCTAACAGGCTTTGCAGCCTGCTTTCATAATCATCCCCCCACAATACCGCCGTCAGGCTCATATCCATTGCCGATACGCCCGTATCCTCAATATCCGCCCCCTGAACAAAAGGATATTCGTGTTCAGCCAAGGCGTGCGTGCCACGCAACGTATCATCGATTACATCAAAGCCAACACCCTTGAAACTGGCATCAAGCAAAGTATCTTTCCAACTCATCACGGATCCTTAATTTTTAGCTGCCGCACGCGCCGCCGCTTGATTGATATAGGCCATAATATTGCCGTTTTGAACGGTGACTGTAACGGGTATCGGCTTACCTGCCGCCGCCTGCATTTGCGCGGCAGCCGCAGTCATCTGGGAAGCCGCATTGGTAAGCTGGGCGGTCGCAGCCTGATTTTCAGTTGCCGCTGTGACATATTGTTGACTGGCTTGCTGATTGGTTTGTGCGGATTGGCTAAGCTGCGCCATACTCTCTTTGAGAACAGGGCTGTCTAGTGGAGAGTTATTCCCACCCAATTCCTCCCGTTTTCTCATGTATTCGTTTTTGGCAGACGACATAAAATCAGGTAAAAACGATTGCAAGCGGTCGGCGAATGCCACCAACGGCTTACTCCAGTCGTCATATTTATCCCGTTGACCCGCCAAATGTGTTACGCCACCCATAGCGGCCAAAGGAGCAGCACCTAAAGCAAAGGCACCCATTGAGCCTGCGGACGGCAGGAAACGGCCGGCACCGGCAACACCTTGACCGCCTTGGAAGAACCGCCATCCGCCGCTTACCATTGAACTTGCGCCAACGGTCGCCGATACCGCTGCGGCACCTTGTCCTGCCGCCACTGCTGTTTGCGCGGTCTCCTGATTACCTCTGGCCCAGTCGGCAATACCTTTAAGCTTGTTGGCCACCATGTCGGTAAAGCTTGAGAATGCACCATATTCGGCTTCGCTATATGCCGTTTTGAGTTGTTCTTTTTTGAACCCGGAGCCCTCGGCTACAAATTGATAAGCACCATCTACTGCACCAGCGGCATTGGCCTGTCCTTGCTGCAGTCGTGCGGCTTCTTGCTTGTTGTTGATTAGCGAGAGCAACGCCATCAAGGCTTGGCGGTCTGAAACCAACTGGCCGACAGCCGTACCGTCAACCAAAGCTTTCTGGTTTTCCAGTAAAGCCAACTTAGCTTCATCGCCTTGAGCGGCGGCCATTTGTTTCATTAATGCCGCGCTCTTTTCGTCCTTACTCACGATTTCACTGACAATATCGACCAAAGCGTCCAGCGAATTCATGCCGGCAGCCTGACGCTTATTCATACTGGCCGTAAAGTCAAAACCCTCTTGGCCGTTAATGTCGATTTTCTTTGCCTTAGTAACGATGTCCTGACTACTGATTTTTGCCAGCAGGTTGACCAGGTTGTTACCGGCTTCGTCTGTACTGCCTGCAGTCATAAACGCCAATTGGTTGGCATTTAACAAACTGCTGAAATTATCCAGTGTCGCGCCCATACCTGCGGACTTCATTGCCGCCAACTGTTGCGGCAGCCATCGCGCCATGTCTTTCAGTTCAAAACCGCCATCTGCGCCCGATTGCATTGCTCGGTCAAGTAATGCAGGAATATCGGCTTCTTTAAACCCTGCCTGCTTCGCTTTAGTCACAATATTGGCAATATCATCGGCATCCGCATTGGCGGCCAGTGCTGTTTTCATTACGATTGGCAACATCTGCTTTACGGCAGCATCACTCAATGACCCGCTGGCCACCATGGTATTCATCGCCTGCAAGGCTGCTTCCTTAGATGTTCCGCCAAGATAAGCGGCATCATTGACCGTTTTATTAATTTCTGCCATGCCTGCGCGTTTTTCCGCCAAAGTCTTGCCCGCATACATGGTATTGGTCGCGTGACGCAGCTCCGTGTCATAGTCCATTGTCCGGTTGACTGGCTGTGCCAATACATAACCGCCAGCCATCACACCGGCGGCAACCGAAGTCGCGCCGCGTGCCAAACTTTTACCGCCTTGAACCATGCGGTTGAAACGGCTGCCGCTGTTCATTTCGGCATTTAATTCCCGAATACGGCTGCGCGTCTGTTGAGCGGCTCGCGCCAGCTCATTGTGCGAAGCACGGCCGCTTTTGGCCATTGCGTTGTAGGCCGCTTGAGTACGTTGGATTTCACGGCGGATTTCACGCTCTGTGCGGATACCCAAACGGGCGGCAGCTGCATGCATCAGCTGTTGTTGCCTGCCGGAAGATGATGCCGCACGGCTTTGAATCTGCATCGTACGGTTGGCCTCGGTTGCCAAGCGGCGCAGGCCGACACTGGCCTCATCTCGGAACTTGGCAACTAATTCGACTGTATTACGGCTCATTTTTTCTTCCGTTTACTGATAAAAGTTTGAGTATGTCCGCCAGATGCAGATGGAACTGAGGTTTTGGCCGATGGGGCAAACCATGGCAGCACCACGGGAGCGGCACGGCCACGGTCAATCAAATCAGCCTGCTTCAGCCAGCCATCAAGCTCCGGCTGAGTCATCTTGCCGATATCGTCGGCAGAGATACCGTAGCTCCCCAGCTTTAAGACTGCGTATCGGTAGCGGTCGGCACGGGCTGAACGGACAGACGCTTTTTTGCCAGCAGCTCTTGGGCGAAATAAAGCGCGTCAAAATCGGTGGCGACCAATTCATCGGCCAAGAAGTCGGGCGTTAAAGCATCAGGCTGGATCGTACCGATATGGTCGAGAGAGGCTGAATAGGCTGCCAACATACGCGCCTGACCCTCCAGCGTTGGGTCAATAGCCATATCTTCGCGCACGGTCAGCAGATGCATGGAAAAATCACGATGAACAGCACCATCAACAGAGATACCGTACTTCAGACGGCCTGAAACGGTTTTCAGGTCGGGATAAACAACCAGCTCATACTCTTTTGCGGCATGTTCGAGTTCTTTGGAAATTGAAGACATAATAAAAGCCTCTAAACGGTTAATCGGATAAAAATCCAATTATCGTTTAAAGGCTATTTAAACCGTCTTTAACAGGTGTCAGTTTCGGATGGCTTACTCAATCACTTTACGGGTTGCAAAGCCGGTCACATCAATGACCAATTCGTTGTCCACCGTATAGCTTTCACCGGCTTCCTTCGCGCAAAAACCAAGATAGGAGGTTGGGCGCGCACCATTGATATCAGGGACCAGCGAGATTTTTGCGTCTTCGATTTTGTCCCAATCGATAACCGTACCATCGGTCGGCACGACGGCGGTAAAAGAAATATCATACTGGCCAACACCGCGCGTAAAGCCTTTGACACGGCGTGTGCGGTTCATGGTTTTAACTTCTTTTTTGCCTGTGATGTTTTTTACATCAATCTTGGTGACTTCCACCTCGGTCGCACCGACATACAGCGTTACGCTGCCTACATATTCTGTACTCATGTTCTTTCCTTTTTACAGATACAGGTCGATAACCATGCCTACTTGGTGCAGGCCGTTAACCACATCGGACGGCACGCGGCAGTTGAGCATGCCGGTGTTTTGTGCATCGCGTTCCACAATCAGGTTGGCCAAATTGTTTTCAACGTCTTCGACGATTTCCAATTCTTCGCATTTCATCAACACGTCGATCAATTCGGAGCGGACACGGGCAATGGTGCGCTCGGTCATTTTGTCGCGCGGGAAACGCAATGCGATACGGTCGGCACACGCGCCTGATACATAAATCAATGTGCGTACGGTAGTCATATCGAGCAGGCTTTCGTCTGCCGTGCCGTTGGCAGTTTTGGTATAAGTCGAAATAGCGCGGACGATTTGAGCGGATGTACCGTCTGGGCTGGTCTCAATAGGAGTAACGCCGTTGTAGAGCGCGTTTTCCTGTTCGGTACGCATAGTCTTGTCTGCACTGTCGCACACACCGATGCCGTTGAGCTTCAGGGTATTGAGCGGACGAGCCGGATCTTCCTCACTGGCCACTACGGCAGCAAACGCGGCCGCCAGCTCACACGGCAGGCTAGGCGTTTTACGATACCAAGCGGCATACAAATAACCACTATTCAGACGGCCTGCCTGTGTCGTTGTTTGCGCCAATGCTCCGGTTTGACCGTAAATACCCAATGCCCAGCGTTTTTCTTCGGGTGCGCCGACAGTTTCCAAATGTGTGCGCAATTTCAAGAGGTTCGCCTCATCGGTACAGCCTACCGCAATCAAATTATGGCCTTCGGCAATCACTGCATTCAATGCAGGGCCGATATCGGCATCGGCATCACCGCCGCTCATTGCTTTGACCGTAACGGTAATACCTTCGGCGGTATTGCCGGTACGGATACGGATATGGTTGCCGTGCGTGCCTTTATTTTTAGCCGTCAGCGTTACCAAACCTTCGGAAGCTGTTGCTGTCACCGGCAAAGATGTTTCCGCGTCAATGGCCGCCTTAATAGCTGCTGCTACGGTTGCGGCGGTTGCATTGGCGGCGACACCGACAGTCAACGTATCGGCATTGCCGATGTTGACGCGTAAAACGCCTTGCGTATCGGCAGTGCCCGTAATCGTGATACTGCCGGTCGCCGCAACGCCTGCTTCATTGTCGGCAACGGTAATCAGGCTCAAATCTGCATATGCGTAAGCCTTGATAGCGGCCAATGCCATCAAATGCGCCTGCGAACCTGCACCATACGCAGTTGCGACATCGGCCGCAGAATAGATATTTGCCAGCGCAGTCAGTTTGCCCGCTTTGGGATTGCTGTGTTGCGCAATGAGCAGCACACGTTGCTTGTTGGTTGGCAGGTTGCGTACAGCAAGCTTGGTGTTCCATTCGACGTAAACACCCGGCTTACGCGTACTGGTTTGAATCTTATCGAAACTGACGTTTGCGGAAGTCATGATTTGTTGCCTTTCGGTTTGTCTTCAACAATAACCAAGTCGCCGTAGTGAATACAGCGCAGGTAATACGCGGCATTCGGCACTTCGACCGCTTCTTGGTCGGTAATATATTCATGGGGCTTGCCGGCCATAGGGACTTGCAGACCTGCGGCGGCACGAACTTTAATGGTTTCAGTCATGTTTTACCTCGGTTTTAACGGTGGCCGCCATATCGGCGGGTTGGTTTGGTTTTTTAGGCGGGATACGCAGCTCAAGGTTTGCGCCTTTAAAGTCAGGATGTTCTGGGTCGGTACAGCCTTGGTATGCGGATACGTCGGCATATACTTGCGCCTGTTGTTCGTCTGAAACCGCAGGACGTGGCCAATCGCCGTCTCGCAGTGCGTCTTCAAACCAATGCGTTTCAAAATCCAGCGCGAATACACTGATTGCATCCAACTCCATTTGTTTTGAAAACAGGCTTTTTGCTTTGCCAGGCTTCAGACGGCCTATACACAAACCCATAGTCTGATTGATCAGCAACAGGCGCACGGCCTGCATCAGCCGGTAAGTGCCGACATCGTTCCGGTGCAAACCGCCGAAGCGGCTGTCCGCCTCACTGCCGCTGGCACGGTCGCCGACCAAGACAGTAAAGTGACCGGTGACTTGGTAGCGTGTTCTGCGCGTATCATGGGGCTCGCTGTCGGTAATGCCGGCAAACATGACCCAAACGGCGGGGAACTGGTTGACCACTTGAGCCAAGCCTTCGCCGTCAAATTCGCCACCGTATGTATGCACACCGCTGACCATTTGGCCAAGGCCGTCTGAAAGACGCTGTTTGATGGCTTGTTCAATAGACGCTATCACGGCCGAACACCTTTTCCTTGGCGGCAAACATCACCGCATCACCTTGCACAGTCGGCTTGGGGTCGGCATTTTCAGCCACACCCAAACCAGCCTTGCCTGATGCCACCAACTTGAGATACGCAATCGCCGCCTCATATCGGTGCACCATATCTTCCGTCAGTTGGCGCTTGCCCGTTGCCAAACGGTAAACGGCAATGTCGCAGCAATAAAGGCTCAACAGGCGCACAGGGGCAGGCAACGGCAATTCATAACGCGAGGCCAGATAGCCGTCGATTTCGGCAGAGGCATCATCCAAACCTTGTTGCGCAATTTCGGCATTCACGCTTCCCAAGCGCGTCAGGTCGGTCAGACCTGCAATCGTCGGCTCGGTATAACGCGCCACCAAATCGGCAACCGTTGCGTAAGCCATTAATCCTGCTCCACAGGCAAGGCTTCACAAACAACAGCCATCGGTTCGGCCAGCAGGCGCTCCCACGCTTCGGGCTCAAAATCGGCACGTTTCACAAAGGTAAAATGCGGTTGAACGTGATACCCGCTGCGCCAAAACGCATGGCCATGTTTGGATTTAATGGCAACCACTTCAGCATCTGCCGCCGCTTCACCGCCTGCCTGATAGCGTTCTTGTGCTTCCGCCGCTTCAACGGCAGGGCTTTCGGCCTGTTCCAATTGAGCTTCCAATTCGGCGATACGCATACGCGCCGCTTCAAGCTCAGCGTTCAATTTTTCGACTTCAGCCTCAAGAAACGCCTGCAACTTAACGTCTTCGGGGTTTACATCCACAGTTGCGCCGACCGTTTGCTCGGTTTTTTCATCTTCGTTTTTTACTTTTGCCATTTCTTATCCTTTCGGCGGGCAGAGCCCGCCTATCTAAAGGGTTACAGCAACCAAGGAGATACGATTACCTTGCATTTGCCTTTGTTCGGGTTGTACGCACCACTATCCAGGCGGTCGCCTTCCACTAATTTTTTGGCGGCGTTTTCCAAAGAAGGAGGAACCAGCAGCACATTCGGGCGGATACCCAGCGGTCGGCCGCCGTCGCCTTTCAGGCTGACCATTGCGTTGTAAGCCTTTTCAAAACCTTCGGCATCCAGGGTTTCTTGCGACTTAGCCGCCATTTGCCAGAAGCCCAAACCAACATTACAACGGCCGTCCACGCCGTAGCGGTATTCGTTGCGCATAAATACGCCTTCGTCGGTAGCGGCGGTCATGGCAGTGAACTGCTTAGGCTTGCGTTCCTGATAAATCAGAGGTTTCAGGGCGCGTGATGTATCCAGCAAATACCAAGCGGCTTCGGTACCGGTGAAAATATTGGATACAGTGGTGGATTGGCCGGTGCCATCGACTTTTTCATATACCGGGTGGTCGTTGTCGAAGAAGTTCTGACCGTCATAACACAACGTAGCATGCGCGTTTTTCAGCAGAGCAAATACCAATTCGTCAGGATGAACGGCGGAAGCACGGCCCATTTCGGTCATCATCGGCGCGTAAATGCCGACGTTGTCGTCTTCGATGTCGTTGCGGTTGACCTTGACCGAACTTTCAAAATGCTTGTTGGTGATGGCATAGCCGTGTGCCTTCATATCTTGGAATACGCGGTCGCCCACCCATTCGCGGAAGGCAGGCCATTGACCGAGCCAGCCGTAAGTATTGGAAGCAGTAGAGGACGGAATAACAGTGGCGATTTCCTTGTATTGGCTGTCCGCCATTTTCAGGCCGTCTTGGAAGTTTTTCTTAAAGCCGGTAAACAGCGCTTTCAGTGTATCTGGAGTGATAATCATGCTTTAATCCTTGTTTAAAGCCTTATTTGGCTTTTTGATAATCTTCGGCTGAAATGCCCAATTGCTTGGCCACTTCGATTTCTTCCGGAGTCAACGCAGGCTCACCGCCTTCAGCGCCTTTGCCACCGGTTTGCGTTTTACTCAACGCGGCCAATTTCAAACTGCCTTCCATCAGATTCTTAAATGCCTCTGGGTCTTTGGCAGCCAATTGGCGTGCCGATGCTTCTTGGTGTGGCAGCAGGCGGCCGTCTGAGAGTGCTGCACGGATCAGGCCGTCTGAAGTGCCGCCCACTTCCATTGCAATCACTTTCTTACTCAACGCAGCCACTTGGGCTTTCAGCTCGGCAACTTCACTGTCTTCGGCATTACCGCCTTGCGGATTGTCTTCGGGCTTGCCGGCATCACCTTTACCGCCTTCGCCGCCTTGCGGTTCGTCTTTGTGTTCGGCCAGTGCTTCGGCCAGCGTTTTACCGCCCAGCTTTTCTTGTGCTTCGGCCAAAGCCGCTTCAATGGCTTTATCGTCGGCATCTGCCGCCAAGCCCAAGAGCTTGATTAAAGCTTCCTTGTTCATACTTGTTTCCTGTTTGGGGTTGATAGAGTTTTGGCGGCTCAATGCAGCCAGAGCCATGCCGTCCAGCGCAGGCGAATTGGTCAACGCCACACTGTGCAGCCCGCGCACATTGCCCAATGTGTCGTATTCGAGAACCGGCGACAGATAGCGGTATTCGCCGCTGTCTATCATGTCTTTTGCGCGTTGTGTCCATTTCACTTCGCCCATCAGACCGCGGTCGTCATCCCACACATATTTGCTGATCCAACCGGCGGCAGGATTTTGCTGTCCGGTTTCTGCAGCTTTCAGTGTGGCGTGTTCGTAGTCCACGACAAGGTCTGTTTGCCCGGCATCAAAGGCAGCAATGATTTGCTGTGCCAAAGAGGCAGTCATTGTCCAGTGTGTCACGCCTGTATCAGTGCGCCCGTCTACCGGTGCAAATTGACCTTTAGGTACGATTTTGATAAGGCCGTCCGTATTTCCGACTTTGGCAGCAGATAAGGCGGCAAGAAAGGTTTTGGTATCCATTGCCGAATCATGCGCCATCAAGCCGGCACAAGAGGCTGAATCACTGTCAGTAAGGAGCAAAAATGAGAAATATCGGAGAATGAGAAAGAGAGTATGTTTAAAACCGTTTCAGAAGCCTTTTAAGCCCCTCACAGATTGATTTAAACATTTCGGGAAAGGGTAGATAAGGGAAAGGTGTATAAAAGCCGTCTGTGTGCAATTTCAGACGGCTTTTGTTTTAATTGCCGAGAGCGGCATCCAAGTAATCATTTACCGCATCGACTAAAGCCTGTTCGTCGTCAGGTTGAAGAACCATAAACGGACGTGCAGGAATCTTACTGCCAGGGTGATTGACGCGTTTGGCAAACCGTCCGCCGAATTTTAAGGCTTTGCCGTTTTTCGGCAATATCGTATGCGGTGTAGTTTGTCCGCCGAAGTTATGAATGGCCGCATATTCCACATTGGTACCGACCACCGCTTCCGTGGCCGTACTGTTCTGCGTAATCGAATTGCGCAAACGCCCACTGGCCTGCAACAGCCCCGATCCTTCACGCGCGGACGGATACTTGCGCGGAGCCCACGCGGGGCGGCCGCCTGCCTCGAAGTTGTCCAGCACGGCATTGCGCATGATGCGGGCAAGCTGCGTCATTAATGGCTGGGTGTTGCTTGTGCGTTGCGCAATGGCATTTAAGCTGTTTTGCAGTGCGTCTGTGTTGATTTTTATCTCAATCATCAGTATATTATCCTTAAAGCCAAGTTGACGGCGGGTCGCCAACTGGAATGGCCTCGGTGGTTTATCCGCTGTTTTATCCTGTTCGAATCAGGCAAAGCCGCCAACTTGGTTATTTCTTCCAGATTAATTCATATCTGTCATTTTTATAAATATCCCCAACTTCAGCATAATTCCCTGTATTAACCATATTGACGGCAACCGCTTCTTTTTTGCCGGTATAGGGGTTTCTTGCCTTAGCCTGATAATCCACAGTCACAACCAATTTCCCTTTGTTATTCACTCCCGGATACACAAACAACAGAAACTGCTGGCCATTGGCATTGCGGCCTGCCGTGCCAATGAGTATCGCCTCCGGATTTTGCAGCTGTTCTGGCAGGTCTTTCCAAAATACCAAAGGCAACGGTTTATTTTTACTGTTCCGCAGCGCGTGTAATATTCGCTCATCACTCATCGCGATCACAGCCGATTGCGGATAGACATTCTTTGCGGCCAGAGCTTCCAATATCGACGGAGTCAACGCTCCGATATGCAGCATTTCGCCCCTGGCAAATTTCTCCATATTTACCCGATCAACCATTTCCGATGCTTGTTTAGATATGGCGGCCCTCCATTTCGGCTCTTTTAAAGCTTCCTGAATCGCCACGCTCGCCAGCTTTGGCGGCAGTTCCACTGCACGCTGCATCTGCAACTGCCCCAAGTTGGCCAAATGGCTTTTCCCCACATTGTTCTGAAAACCTGCATCAGTATAAAAGCGGCTGCCGTCGGCCAGCTTCACCGCCTTGGCCGGGCGGGTATCGCCCTTGCGGTTGACCACCACTTCCGTATCTTCCAGTTGCGCTTTTTGCGGCAGCAGATTGCGCCGCTTCAAGTCACGGTCTGAAAACGCCCGCACGGTACAGCGGCAGTTGAAGCCGTTGGGAGGGTAGAAGTAATTCCAAAACGGGTCGTCGATGTGATACACCGCGCCATGCGCCGCAGCGTGGCTTTGTCGGGTACGGCTGTCAAGAATGGCCGAATACTGCAGCCAGGGCGCAGAGTTTCGACCATCTTCAAGAGCCTGCCAATGCCCGGCCATATAGGCCGACTGCATTTGCGTACGGAAAATAGTTTCCAGTCGATGCCGCGTGATGCCTTTGCCATCTACTTCGCCGGTGTTGGCATTCACAATGTCGCCATCTTTCAGCAGCTGCCAATCATGCTGTTTCAGACGGCCTGCCACATCATCACGGAATTTCTCAAATGACGTACCGTTTTTCAGGCTTTCATACAAAGCACCGTGGATTTGCGCGACAATATCCTGCTTGTGAATGCCCGCAATCGCCCGTGCCTTAGCCTGCGCTTCATTCCACGTTACTTTCCAATCGGACGGCACATTAAAGCCCAGCCCCTCAAAATACTTGACGGCCTGTTCAGGCTCAAGGCCGAATGCGTAGCTCAAATCAGCCATTCATCCGTCCCCATAAGTCCGACACAAAAACCACACGCGCCAAGGCCGTCTGAAATTGCTCGGCAGTCAGGTCGGGATAAACGCGCAGTAAACGCTCCTGCACATCCTCATAACTGTCGCCTTCGGCCAAAGCCTGCCCCAAGCCGTTTAAAAACGGCTCAATCATTTCCGGCAAGGCCACTTTGCTCAAGTCCGCATTATCCAAATCCGCCTGCGCCGCGCCGACAATCTCGCCAGTTTTACTCAAAGCCACACGGCGGTAGCTCAACGGAGCACTTTTTAAATCCGTTTTAACACCTGTTTGAAAAGCCAATACCGGCTCGTCTTCGGAAGCCAAAGGAATTGCCAATTTCTCCTGCGCCCACGACAGAGGAATCTTCATGCCGATTTCCACCAATTTAGGCAAAGAGTCGGAATACACCGTCAAATCTTCAGGCAATTGCGTATCGAACACAAAACGCGGCAGACGTGAAACATCGACATTGCCTTTATTGAGCTGCAACAATGGCAGGATCAATTGGCGCGTCAATGTGCCGGCCAGTTGTTTGGCATCGGACACCAGCAAATCATGGCGCACCTCGTTATGGATTTGCCCCAGCGCATTGGTAGCAGTCTTACCGTCTGCCTGACTGGTCAGCGTGCCGCCTAAAATCGCCTTTGAAGATGTTTTATCTGCCCAATCAATCATTGCCTGAAACGGATCCGCGCTGCCATTGGCCGCGTTGAGCAGCTCAATCTGCATGGTTTCAGGAATAATCCCCGCCGCGTTATGGCCGATTTCGCGCACCGCATTCAAAAGGGTGAGCTTATCTTTGTCGTCCGCACCGGAGGCATATTTACCGATTCGGGTCGGCAGGCCGTAAATCTCCAAAAACTCGGCCAAATCACGCACCGAGTAATTCTTGAACAAATAAGGCCACACCAGCGTGCGCATCAAACCGCTTCTTGCCAAAATACCCGAACGGCTGCGGTGCTTATGGACAATCCAGCCTAAATCCCACAGCTTTTCGCCATCTGGGCTGCCGTCTTTGCGCAATAACACCTCATCCATTGCATTGACCTTAAACCAAGCCTGCGGACGATGATGGAATGCCTTGGGCAACCATAACGAACCAAGGTTTTCCCATTCGATTTCCACGCAGGAGAAGCCGTGTCCGACCGCGTCCAAAAGGTCAAACATCATATCCTCTAAATCGGTCATCTGATTGAGCCAGCCATCAACCTCTTCGGCCAGCTTCCGTTCCGCTTCGCTGCTGTTCGGGGGCGGAACAATATTCCAATCCAAGCCGATTACCGCGCGCTTGCGTTTGCTCATCTCCGAAAAGATATGGCCGTCCTTCTCTTCAATATCGACAAAGAGTTCGGACTGCGCCTGAATATCGCCGTTTTCCGCATCTTCCAAAATCCGATGGAGCGACTGCGGAGTCAGCCCTTTGCTCGGATGCTCATGGGTAGTGCGGTTTTTAACGATATCCGCCGTTTGGGATTGTTTATCGGGCGTTTTAGGTGCGGCTTTACTAAACAACGCACGGAGTAGGTTTTTCATGACGTAAAAAAGGGCAAGTTAAACTTGCCCCATTTTCAGCCGTGCCACTCCTTAGCAGGCTGTATCCCGTGTCAGTTTTACCATGCGCCGCTCCCCATCCGTCCGGACAAACCGTGCTCTCTAGGCACGGCAATATAGCCGCCGACAGTTGCGCTGCTTTGAACCAAACCCCACAGCATATGCACGGCATCAGGGCCGTCGTCATGGTCTGCCATCGGAAAATGGCGGAATTGGTCAATCAGTGTGCTTTGGCTGGCGTGCAAACGGATTTGACCGTTTTGCATATACGGCTGCAGGCTTTCAATACGGAGCAGCTTGTCCGCACTCGGCTTAATGCCGCGTGCTGGAATCGGGATACCGGCAGCCGCGCCGCGTTTGACCAGCTCAGTCTTTAAAAACTCCTGAAACTGCACCGTCTCAATGCCCCACAACACACAGCGGTACCGCCGTTGCAGTTCGATAATGTCGGAAATAATCTTGTCCGGCAGGCGTTTCTTAATCAGAGCCTCCACCACATCCAACACACCCGTGCGGCGGTTGTACCCGCCGATACACAACGCAGACGGGTCACGGCTGTTGCCGGCCTTGCCCAAACTCGGGTCGCACGCACCATAAAAAATCCAATCTGAATCACGATTGACCCAAAAATTCAGGCTGTTCGCAAACGGCGCGGCCTCACCAGCAACCGGATCATTCTGATATTCCGAATCGAACGTCGCATGGCCGTCACGCGCACGGATTTTCATCAATGCCAATACGCCGCGAGCCGCCCAAGAAGTGACCGCGCCGCGCTCCATTTCGTCCTTGTTTTCCTGATAAAACGCCTCGGCCACCGTCTCGCCGTCGTTTCGGAAAAGTTCCTCCCAGCGGTCCCACAAATCCATGCGGTCGGGCCAGCGTTTCATCGCCTTAAACTTAATACCGTGCCAAAACGGGTTATTCAAAGTGCGGTTCAGTACGCTGTCGTAATGCAAAATCGTGCCGATATAGATCACATCGTATTTCTGGCCGACCCCGCCCAGAGGCAATACCGTTTTAGTCAGCCACGCATTGAGCTTGTCGCGCTGTTCCGGGTTGCGGACTTGTTCGTCATTCTCAATATCGTCCAAAACAGTTAAGTCAGGGCGGTAAGGGCCGTGACGCAAACCGCGCAGCTTTTTACCGCTACCGGCCACTTGGACTTTAACGTCATTGGCCGTCACAATCGTACCGGCCTGCCATACACGGCCTTGCCCGCATACTTCCGGGAAGTCGGTTTTCAGGCGCGGATTAAACTCAAGTTCTGCCTTAATGGCCTCCAGCATCGGATATGCCTGGTCGATACTATCCATGACGATGACCGCATAATGTTTTTGGCCTGTCACAATACACCACAGCGTAAACAACTGAGTAACCTGCGTCGATTTACCCTCGCCACGCGGCGCACCTACCGCCTCATTTTCCCCTTTGGGGGAGCGGATAATCTCCGGCAGACGGCTGAATAAAAACGCATGCAGTTCGGATTTCTCAGGCGAGCGGATATAATGGGGGAAGTAGGTATTTACGAAATATTCGTAACCGCCTACTGGGTCAAATACCTTGGTACGGCGTGCAGCAATAGCCTTGGGCGACGCATCAAAGCCGTCCACTTCCGCTTCGATGACTTGGCGCAGACTGGCGGCCAGTTCGGCAAGGGATTTGAGGAATTCTTTATTTTTCATATGGAGCGCTCAAAATGGATTGGTTAGACAGAAACCTGCAACACGAAATATTAAAAGAGCTTAATAACATTTATCCTGATAGTAAGACATATGAATATTGGATAGATGCCGCTATTGCTCAAGTTGCAGGAGTCATAGAAACAGTAGGAGAGGCAGAACTATATATTGCAAAGCGATCAGCAAATCTGCGATATTTGGCAGAACATGGTTTGGTTGTTTGCAACGATAAGAATTTAAGCGCTACCGTTAAAATCACGGCCAAAGGCATAGATTTCCTTACCGATGATGGCGGCCTATCCGCCATTCTTGGTGTTGTCACGGTCAGGTTGCACAGCGACACCATTCAAGCCTTACTGGATGCCAAAATCAACGAAGCAAACATCCCTCCGGAAGAAAAAAGCAGACTAAAGGGCATCTTAAGCAAAATGGGAGATGTCGCATTGGCGAAATTTACCGAGAAAGCCATCGACGCTGTTACATCTCCTCAAATTATCAATCTGCTGCAAAGTTTATAAAGAAATCCAAAGGGTCGGGTTTGATAAGCCGACCTTTTTTCAGACGGCCTTGTAATAGTGAACGACAGGTTTTTTTAGCGGTTTGGGATAAACCTTGAAACAAAAAGGAAGTGGCTCTCCCGTTTTCATTTCATGCATGGCGGACATAAAGTAAAAAAACTGGTCGGCCAGCCAAAACAACGGCTCCAGCTTATAGCGCGGTGTGACTGCAGGAGTTTCACTTTCCCAATCAGCAATCCAAATCGGGCAAAATAAAAACCAGCCCTTATGTGTGTATTCGACTTTCAACTTATCCAAACTTCTTCTCCACTTCCGCCCCAAACGGCTCCAATACCTCCACAAAGGCAGGTAAATGTTTGGGGTGTTTTTCTTTCACAAACGCCATCAAGAACTCAATCAATTCCAAAGCCGTCGCCAGTTTTGACGTTTCCGGCATCACACGGGCATTGGCTGATACGGTTTTCGTAAACGCATCGGCCAGGCTGGCCAACAGCTTGGCGCGGTCGGACGGCGGCAAATCTTCGGTACTCGAATCCTGCAGCATCGTCATCGTGCTGTTGTACTGCACCATAAAACCGGCCAACATCGCACGGCTCAAGTCCTCAATACCGCCACCGGCCAAAGTGTAAGCGGCGCGCATCTTATCCCAGTCGTCGCCTTTTTCCTTATCCGCACGTTTCCACGCACGCGCAGTGGCCTGCGGGATTTCGCACATCAAGGCCGCCGTTTCCAAAGTTTGCTCGCCGCTCACATAGAGCCGGCGTAACTTTTCACGGATTTCTTGCGGGTGAGCCATAATTACAGTCCCATTTTCGCTTTAAGCAATTCCCAGCCGACCGTAATCACGCCGCCGCCCAGTGCGCCGAATGTAATGGCCGTGCGTTTCGTGTCTTGGCGGATTTGTGCAATTTCTGCCTGCATTTCCTTTTGATTTTTCAGAGTTTGATCAGTCTTGTTTTCAATACGCGCCAAGGCTTCCAAAATCGGGTCGCTCATGATTTGTCCGCTTTCCTGTCCAGTTTTTCGTTTACTTTTTCCAACTTGTTTTCAATTCGTTCCAAGGCCGCCGCAATATTAGTGCTGTCTGCCTTGGCATCCGCCTTGGTGTGATAAGAGAGCTTGACCGCGTGCAGCTCCTCTTTAAGGTCGTCGATACGCTTGTCCGCTTCTTTCAGACGGCCTGAAATGCCGTTGACCCAAAACCAAAACGCCGCTGTCGCAATCGGCCACAGGGTTTTAAACCCAAATTCAAAATCCATTTAAAACCCCTTTAAACCGGCACATCGCCAAATACGATACGGACGGAGTAGCCGTTAGGACGATTGCTGGCAATTTCGAGTCCATCCCCATCGTTACAAACGCAGTAATACGCTGAAATCGTCTGCCAAACTGCACGCTTAAAGGTGTCGTAGTTCGTATTTGGATATTCAAGGTTAAAGGTCGTCTGAAAATCCTTATCCATGCGTACCGCGTAATCGATACCGGCCTTATCCAACAAATCGGAAACATGAATGACAAACGGCTCTTGCTCGCGTGCGCGGCTCAATCCCAGCTCTAAATCCGCATGGCGGCAGGCGACCGTGCGTTGCACCAACTCACGATAAGTCGTCATCGCGCACCCTCCGAACCGTCAACTGCCGCTTGACTGTTGACCCAGTCGCGCCAAGCCTGATTTTGATTTTCCAGTTCGGCAACATAGCCGCCAAACTCGGCGGCGTGTTCCAACAGCGTGGCCGTCTTGCCGTCTTTCGGCGGATTCGGGCGCACCGGTGCGACCATTAACGCGGCAGGCGGTATCGGCATGACCGCCTTTTCGACAACCTTAATTTCCGTAGCCGAGGGCGCGGTTGTAGAGCTGCAGGCCGTGATGGCCAAAGCCGTCAATACAACCGCCGCTTGCATTTTTACGGTCTTGAGTAAGGACATTTTCGATTTCCTTTTTGTTTGCCGTTTTCAGACGGCTGACTTCCGCCTGTTTTTTCGCCAAAGCCATGCCGACAGCGTGCGCCTTGACTTCATATTTTTTAGCTTCCGCACGCGCCTGTTCCAGTTCGCGGGCGTAGTTTTGAGCCGACAACAGCAGGGCTTGCGCCTTGTCTTTTTCCATCTTGTCGATGACCGCTTGCTGCTTCGTAAAAGCCGACTTGTAGCCTTGATGGTGCGACACAGCCAAGCCCGTGCCGACAAGCGCGATAATGGCAATCGGTTGCCAGTTATTCGCCAGCAGTTTCACGAGATTCATTCTCGACCTCCTGACGTTTGACGCTGACAAACGAACGCGCCACCGCATAGCCGCCGACAATGCCCAAATACACCGCCCAAATTTCCGCCGACGGATCGGGCAACATCACAAACTTAAACGTCCCAGCCGCACAGGCAACGTTTGCCCACAGTTTCGAGTGCGACACATTGCCTGTCGCGGGGTTTTTAAAAATATCCAAAATACGCATTGCTATTCCACACTTTTGGTTTGCAGGTGCCGTTTCAGCATTTCCCGATAATTGGCCAGTTCGCCCTCCGCAAATTCAAACGCAGGCAAGTCCGCCTGTTCGCTTGCCTCGCGGCTTTTGCGCGACCATTGCTCAATCATCTTTTCGTAAAACTCAACCTGTCCCATGATTAACGACGATTCTTGCGTTTACGCGCCGCACGTTTCGCAGCCGCCACACCCGACTTACCCAGACGCATAGACGGATGTTGTTTCAAATAGCCAATACTGGCAGGCTAATCTCAAATTCAGGCATCTGCGGTTTCAAGACAGACAGAGCCAAAGCAATCAAAGACTTTTTCATACTTTCGCCGCTCCCAATTCGCTTGCAATCGCGTCCGCAATCGCGCGGCAGATGCCCCATTTAGTAGTCTTAAACAAGGCCAAATCAGTGTCGTTACTGATAAAAAACGGCTCAAACACAATGCCGCCGGCTTGTGCATAAGCCAGGCGCGAATGCTGGCCCGCATTGTCTGGTTTAAAGCCGTCTTCGCCGCGTAGTTTCCAGCCGGTTTTCTTGGCAACAGCTTTGCTCAACACCTGACACCAGCGTTTGTTTTTGACGGTACTCAACGCCTCAATGCCCGTAGCTGCTTTACTGGCCGCCGCGTTGGTATGGAACTCAATCGCCACATCCGAGCCGCGAATCAGCTTTACAGCTTCGCGCAGCGGCATATTGCCTTTGCCTTCGCCGTCGGTGCGTACGGTCAAGCCGTAATCGTTACGCAGGATTGAAGCCACGATGTTGCGCATATCCTGCGCCACGTCCGCCTCACGGTCGGAGCCGTTGCACGCGCCCGGGTCGGTGTTGCTGTGTCCGGCAGTCAGACAAACAATTTTGCTCATTAAAGCCTCCCTCAAAATTAGATTAAAATGCACTTCAGAGGCTTACATTTTCAAACAGCATGGCTTTTGCAACGGGCGAAACAGTGTCAGTAGGCAACAAAAAGGCCGCCTGAAATTTCAGACGGCCTTGGCATGATTCAACCTTATTTGATTTTCATCGGACAAGTAAATGTGTCAAATGGTTCATCTCCGGTCAACACGGCTAAACAATCATTTATAGGCAGATTAATACCTTTACGGGCATAGACAGTTGCCTCAGCTTCAGGAGGATGTTTAATTTGCTCTTTACAAGCGGCCATAGCGTTGTCGTAGTTTTGTTTATAATTGGCAACCATAGCGTTTTGGTTTTGTCTGGCGGTAAAGTAGTCATATGCAGCATTGGCGGCATTGGTACACTGATACAATCCAGCCTTATCTTCCAAAAATGGCCCACCGAAAGTTTCATCGGCTGATTTGGCGACAGCGACAAAAGCCTCGTTAAATGTCTTGACCTCCGCCAAATTGCTACCGTTTAACACCATGCCGCGGCTCTCCTTTTCAGCTTGAGTAAGCAATGCCACCAATTTTTCCGCATGGCTTTTCAGTTCGCCGTGCCGGCGGATTTTGTCTAAATTATTCTCCCCTATAAAGTATTCTTCGTTTTTCAGGCGCTCCACGATTTTCACTTTCGGGTCAGGCTGAGTTTCTTGCTGTGCTGGGGCTGTCTGTTTGACTTCCTCTGATACTTGCCCACACGCTGCCAAACCCAACGCCAGCAGCACAAAATAAAACGTTTTCATATTTTTCTCCAAAATAAAATGCCATACATCTGCATGGCATTCCATTCTAAAACAAATTCTCCTGCTCCGCTTCCTTATCCGCCTGCTTTAAAATCCGCCACACATGGCGGTCGCTTAAGCGGTGTGCCAAGGCCAAATCGTTAACGGCCTCATAAGCAGGGGTACCGCCTGCCGTCTGTCGGTCAAACTGACTCCGGATTTTACGGTTTCGCAGCTCATACAAGGCCGTCTCGCAGCGGGGTATAAACAGATTGCACGGAGCCATTGCCTCCACCAGCCGACCGGCCGCCTCACTGCCGATAATCTCCTCCAAGTACGCAACACGGGATTGACTGTTTTTCGTATAACCCTGCCGCAACGGATAAGTCGTACCGCCCATCAGGCGTACCAACTCCAGCGTTTCATTAAACCCGATGACCGTAATCAACGCCTGTACACTATCAGGGAGCAGATGCTTGACCGCGCCAAAATCTGCCGTCTCATACATCACATAGCCCCTTTCTTACGGCGGTTCGCACTAATCTGCAACGCCGCCACCAGTTTGTGCATATTGCGGTTCGGTCGTTGCCCCGCCGTTTTTTTCGGCTGAAACCCATGCTGGCGCAAATCCTCGACCACGCGCTCCAGCTCAGGGATACTGCACTCCGTACACGACCGCTTACCCGTTACGCGCTCCAACACCGCGCGATAGGTACCGTCATCCAAGCCCAGCTCCTTTTGAGCAATCTTAATTTTCGCAATCAACGCCCGGCGCATTATCTCTCCAATACAACATATAGTATAAATTAGCGCATATTATACCAATAAAATACAATATATAGCATTAAGTCGATGTTTTTTTTTGCGAAACTGACAGACATAAAAAAGGCCGTCTGAAACAGGTTTTAAACCCCATTTCAGACGGCCTTTAATCAAGCTTTAAACGCCAAAGAAAAATAAAATCAACGCAAGAAAAAACCAAACCACCCCGAAGCAGTAATAAATAAAGGCTTTTTTTCGGTCGCGCATAGCCTCTTTTTCTCCTTCTTTCACTTTTTCCCACACGAGAAAAGCGGTTTCCAATTTTCGGTTGGCGTTTTCGACTTGAGCGTGGATGCAGAAGGAATCGCGTGCGGCAGTTCTTAAAAATTTCAGCTCCTCAGTATTTAAATTTTCGTTTTCCATTACGACAACTCCTGATTATGCGGTTCAACACTGAAAAACTCCTTACCCTGCACAATCTTAATTCCCGGCACAGGGTTGTCGGCGAAAAACTCAGGTTCGTTTAATACCGCATCTTTATTGACTTCCTTCTTCACGCGGATAAAGCGTGCCAAGTCGGGCTTGGACTCCAATAAAGCCAGCACCGCATCAACACCACTGACGCTGCATTTTGGCGGGTTGTTTCGCCAACGGATAATGCCGGTGGTCAGGTCGGCAAATTTGACCTTGCCGCCATCTGTCAGCGCATCGCGGTTTGCTTCGCTCCATGCCTGTACACCTGCATGAATGGCATTGATTTCCGCCATCAGGGGGGCAACACGCTCGTCGGCCTGTTTTTGTAATTCGGCCACATTGTCGTTGTGGTCGGCTTGGATGCGCTCGATTTCGCGCTGCAAATCGCCCATGCGTTTGATTTGAACCGACGCGTCGGCGCGGTCTTGAATGCCCACGGTCAGGGCTTCGGTTTTGGTTTTTTTAGCTTTAGCCATTTTCTTTTTCCTTTTTGCTAGTTGATGATTAAGGGTTTTCCAGTTTGACCCTGATTGATTCGGCATCTCCTGCCGTATGGCCGTTTTCTTCGCACCACATGGCAAATAACAACCAGTAGTAGCCGACAAATTCAGCCAGTATTGCTTCTTCGTTTGCTGACAATTTCATTTTTCACTTCCTTTCCGGTTTAAAGTCTGTCTGACTTTGGCCAACTCTTCCCGTCCTTTTGCCCGGTCGTGCTGCGGTTTCTCCAACATCACACGAGGTATCAACCGTGGCGGCAGGTTGCGGAGCAGTTCGGTGGGGTGCGGCCATGTTTCCGCCGCCTGCAATACCTTAAACCCCGTCTGAATCCGTATCGGGTCATACTCCGGCGAGACGATTTCTTTTTTCTCTATCAGTTTCCGATACCAAATTTCCGCGACTACCGGCATATCCTGCGCTGCCGGTCGGTTTGGTAGATTGAGCGCGGCAAGTAATGCAAAACCTGAAGCGATTTCTCGTTTCGCCCAATCTTCTCCTGCCCATTCTCCCAAGGCTGCCACCCCCTGCCGCAGTTTTGACGGTGCGCCGCCTTCGCCCCCTCTCCCCGTGGGAGAGGGCTGGGGAGAGGGCACCCCCGAACCCTGCCACTGGCTGATAATCTCCAGCAAATAGCCATGCGACTTTAAGGGCAGTTTCAGACGGCCTTGGTCGCGTGCATTGACCGTCTCGTTAAAGCCGTGAATCCAAGCCTCGGCAGGGGCAGGGAAACAAACCCCGTCACGCGCCGCCTCCTGAGCCTTAATCATCGGCAGCAACTCATTCAGCAGTTTCGCGGTACGCGCCCAAGAGAGTTGGGACTTGGTGGGGCGGAACAAACCGATATACCGTATCGCCGCCTTGCCCAATTCCACATCCATCTCCAACACAGCCTTTAATACCGCCGAAGCCTCCGCATCATTGATTAAGGTGTCCAGGCTATGTACCGCCCCACAGTTCGGGCATTTGATATTCATTGTTTATCCTTCCAAACATCGCCACCAGCCTGTACATTTCCATTGCCTTTTACGATCTGGACATTGCCTGCCAAGTGATTTTCAAGTTCGGCTTGCTTATCGATCCATGCTTTAAAATCTGACCAAGTTTCAAACTTGGTTTGCTTGTCACGCATCAATCTGCCCAACTTAATGCCCAGATAAGACAAAAACATTAAACCGCTTATAAATGTCCAAAACACTGATGCTGACCAATGGCTGATATACACACAAAAACTCAACATCAACCCCGTGAAAACATCCTTGATGATGCTTTCCCAAACACTTTCACTTGCGTTGTACGCGATAAAGTTTTTACTTCTGATTTCAATCATTTAACCACCCCAATAATTGCTAAATACACTATAAAAACAACAACCAACCCAAAAAACATACCGCAGGCATTCAAAACAACAGCTTTAGTCTGCCGCTTAAACCAGTTTTCAATCAGGCTCATCAGTGCCAAAACCACCAGTGCCAAACCAATCAGCCCGCAGATCAAGAGATAAATCATCATTCCAATGCTCATGACGCTTCTTCCTTCAAAAACGTTATCCAATGTGTCTGTGTTTGGTTTTGCTTATGCTTCATGCTAATGTGTCCAATAAGTGGTTCTACGTTAGTCAGAGCAAGAATCTCTTTCACAGGGATTTGATTTTCATTCCACTTAAAAATCAATATGCCTTCAGGACGCAATACTCGGAAACACTCAGCAAACCCTTTACGCAAATCTTCTCTCCACTCATTGCCCAACACCCCGTATTTTTTTGCAAGCCAAGATTTTTCTCCCGCTCTTTGTAAATGAGGCGGATCGAAAACCACTACTGCGAACGTGTTGTCAGGAAAAGGGATATTTGTAAAATCCATAACCACATCGGGATTAATTTCCAGTTTGCGCAGATATTTTCGGTCTTTCAGTAGATGGGTTTCTTTGCGTTTATCGCCGAAAACAGCTTTAGGGTTATTTTTATCGAACCACATCATCCGGCTGCCGCAACACGGATCTAATACCTTCATCACATCTCCTCCCATAAAGTTATCGCCTGCGCTAAAGTTTCCGCTTCCGCCGTTTTCCACATCCCGTCCGGCGACCGCGCAGCAATCACAAATCCCTCGCCGTCCTTCTTCATCAACATCAGCTCGCCACGGTCTTCGATCCATTCTGCAATTTCTTTTGCATTCATCTTTAAATTCCTTTTAAATCAATACCTTATATTTTCAGTAAGGCAAAAAAATATAGAGCAACATCAACGGCTTACCGTTTTAATTGTCGTCATACCCGTCATGGCATTTGCCTATCATGTGCAATACGACGATTCGGGCCAGCAGTTCAAGCCAAATCCCCAGCACCACCAACACAGCCAATCCACCAACAAACCAAATCATTTTTTCTCCTCCTTCTTCTTGGCAGGCCGTTTAAAACGCGCCTGATATTCCTCGATTTCACGCTCTCGGCTTTTTTGCGCCATTCGCGCCGTCGCACGCCTGCGGTGTTGTCCCCAAGCCTGCCAATCCGTATTACGTCGTCCAAAACTCATTTCACACATCCTTTCACAATCGCCTTATCGCCATATTTCGCGCGGATTTCCTTTACCGCCCGTGCCAAAGCCTCTTTTTTCGCCGCAGGGCTCAATAAAATTGGCTTATCGCTCATAAACAATCCCTTTCATTTTTTCCTCCGTACTCATCGCCTCGTATTGCTCGCCCAAGGCTTGAGCCTCCAAATCCGCCATACGCTCGCGGCGCGACATTTCCAATTTCGCCGCCGACACCACCGGCTTAGAGCAGCTGTGCAGCATCGTTCCCACCAAAACCGCCCAAAACAACAACCAAAAAGCCAAACCGATCCACTTGGTTTTTCGTTCATAAAACAAATTAGACATTTTCCTATTTCCTTATAAATCAATTACTTAATATTTTCTCAAGGCAAAAAAATTATTGCGTACCCAATCCGCCTTAACCTGATCCGCCCATTCTTTGACTTCCTCCTTACACTCAAAACGCTTTCGAGCGCGGCGGATTTACAGCCATGCAAAGCCTTCCTTGCGCTTGGCGCGCACATCCGCCCACCAAATCTTGTGCCGCTTATGAGTGGCATAATCATGCCAAGTATCTTCGTACACCCCCGCGTGTACCGTATATTCACGCTTCATTTCAGACGGCCTTTTAACGGATAATTAACGTGCTGTACTTTTTCACGATCCCAGCCTGAAGCTGGATACCGTTTTTATTTGCGGTGCGCACCGCACCACACATCAGCTTACTCATTCGGCGCGTATTGCCGTTGGCTTGTTTCACAACTTCCGCCAACGTTTCTTCATCCGCTTCCGGCAACGCAGTTTGCGCAATCGCCATCAGCTCATCGTCCGGCAGGCTGTCGCCCAAAGGCAGGGCAACCGATACGCGGCTATAAAGCTGCACCAATTCGCCATGCTTACCACGCAAATTCACCACCAGCTTCGGCATACCGCTCAACACCAAACCGCAACCCGTTTCATCATGCAGACGGCGCAAAATTTCAAGCGCACGCAAGGGCAGGTTTTCCGCTTCATCGACCACAATCAGACGACCTGAATCACGCAAACGCTCGGCCACCGATTCAAACAAATCATTCAGGCTGCCCATGCTCACCAACTTGCACGCCGTCGCCAATTTGCGCATTAAAACCAGAGCCGTAAAGCTCGGATTCGCTTCAATCAACACCGCCGCAGGATTCTGTTCGCAGTAGTGTTTGACCGCCTGTGTTTTGCCCAAACCGGCCTGACCGTAAATCACCGCTACTTCGCCGCCTTCGTGGGCATCGCGCATCACTTCCGCGATTCGGCGTGTGGTCTTAGTCGATACAAAACCCAACACCAGCTCTTCACGTCGCGCTTTACTGTCCTGCATCTCCAAAAACGCCTCGATTTTCGGCTCGATGGTTTCATAATTACCGCCTTTTTCCGCATAAGTGCCACTCAGATACATACTGATGGATGCCGGCGAAGTACCGATACCGCGTGCCAGTTGAGTTTGGTTCATGCCTGATTTGGCTTTAAATTCAGCCAGTTTTTGTTGCAATGTATGATTGATTTGTTTCATTTTTTTAGTCCTTTTAAAAGAGGTTTAAAACCGTTTTAACTTCTATCCGCCTCAAATAGCACAAAATCGTCCGTGCCCGTTTTCGGCAATACCGCATACTCCGCCTCGATGACGTTTCCGCCCAAATTTCCCAGCTCGTCCCAAGCTGCCGCCTGTTCCAGTGCCGGATTGACTTCCGCATTCGCGAGCTTGATTGCATTTTCCGCCCGCTTGATTTTGCCTTTTCGGCGGTTTTCCGCCAGTTGGTCGCGTCGGCTGACCGGGAACGCCTCGCGGGTATTGCCGTTGATTTGCGCCTTAGCGATGAACTTGCCATCCATATCAAATACATTGACAAAATCAGCGTCGTCCAAATCGTAGCTGACCCGTACCTCGTCTTTGTGATACTCCGCCAGCTCGGTTGAGAAATAAGAGTTGTTGAACAAATCCAGCCAACCGCGCTGTACCTTTCGCACCTCTTGCGGCATAAACATCGTCGCCAGCTCTTCCGCCGACAACATATCCGGCGCGATACCGTCCTGTTCCAGCCTCATTTCCCGATAAGCCTTCGGCGTATAATGCCCGCCGTCCGGATGTCGGGGCAGCTCGCCGTGCGGGCGGTTGTTGTATTCGTCGATACACTTGACCACATCCGCGATAAAGCGCGACCAGCTCGGCAGTTTTTTCAAATATTTCTGTTGTTCCTCCGTCAAATCCTTGCCTTTTTCCAAAGCGTTAAAAGCACTTTCCATCTTGCGGTACATCAGGTTCTTCGTGCTGCTGTCCATCCCGCTGCCCGCAAACGTCTCATACTGCCGCGCCATCTCAATCAGATTGTCTTTCCACCATCGTTCGATGATGCCGCGCCCTTGCGGGTTGCCCGCGATACCCGTTTCATGGCGGATACCCAGTCGGGACGTAATACCCGTGATTTCATGGTCTATCGTCTTGCCGGTTTGGCCGCCGCCGTTATCCGAGTAATAGATAATCGGCAAACCAAAGTGCTTGACCCCGATACGCAGAGCGTCCGATACCGCCACACAACTTTCAGCAAGAGAGACCGAAAACCCGACCACAAACCGCGTACAACCATCAATAATCACCGTCACTTCAGGCTTAAACGGCCTGCCGTGTACCGGATGTGCCACCTTCGCTTTAAAGCTGTGGCCGTCGCCGATCCAAACATCGTTAGGCTTCAAAGCCCCCCAATCACGTTTCACATAAGGCAGCAGCGATTTATAAGCCGCCCCCGTTTTCCTGCCGCGCTCCTGCATAATCATCGGGAGCTTGTCCCAAACGCGCCGCACCATACTCAAGTTAGGCACATCATTGACCGGCATATTTTCCGCTTCCGCCCACTGCACAAACCGGCGGTAGCTGTGTGCCAGTTTCGGCGCGGACGGGATATTGTGAAACTGCATAAAAATCGGCAACCAACCGTAGCTCTCAATCGGCTTAACCGCCTTCGTCGTCTTCGGAGCCAAGGCAACCAACCGCTCCGTCGCGTTTTCCGCTTTCAAATAAGCAGATATCCAGCCGTCTAAAGTACGTTCGCCAATCTTCGCCGACCGGCTGCGGTCATTGGCCTTTTCCAAGTTCCCAAGCGTGACCGCGTCCAATTTACCTTCTGCCAGCAAGCCCAAAAACTGAGCCACCGCAGCCTTGGCAGAGCAACCGTATTGATATTTAATCCCCAATACCGCCGCCACCACCGCACATCGCGCATCCGCCACCGACCGTTGTTTCTCGTTCAACAGCTTGGCCGCTTCAGCCAGTGCCTGAGCCGACATCGCCGTCCCCGGTCTGACTTGGGGCAGCATTTTCGGCATCTTCTCCGCCAGCTCGTCCGACTGCCGTTTCATGATGGCTGCTCGGATTTCGGCAGGGAGGGAAGCGATTTCATACAGTTTTTTAGGACGGCCTCTTCCTATTTGCTCAAAACAGTGTTGCCAATTATTTTTCTTGGCATGGTATTCAATCCCTTGTCTATCAGTTGGTAGGCTCGGAATTCCTAATTTCGCAATATCAGATGCAGATATTTTCATTTTTCCTGCTTTCTATTTTTGCTTAAATGCGTTACTCTTTTGGAACTATTTAGCAAAACAGTTATCTATTTATAGATCTTGGGAAGGTTGGCTTATGGTTTCGTTTCTCAAAACGAGATGGCCAGATTTCTTCTGCGGGTACTCCAATCGCTGCTGCAATGATTCTTTCGCCTTTCAGATAAGGAGCATCTAAAGCCTTCCCTAATGTATTTGGTGCTAAATTAGCCTCGATAGATAATGCTCTTACAGACCAGCCTGCCTTTTTAAGACGAGCCACAATGTCAGCACGATGCCAATCAGTCATGGTTTCTTGCTTTTTTTTCATTCTCGCAATTCCTTAATTAAGTAGGTTTATTAACCGCTGTTATTTAGTAAGTGAGTGAATTATATTTAGCAAAACAGTTTCCTGCAACTCTTTTGCTAAAATATTTTTCTCAAAAGAGCGATTATTTTCACAATGTATTGATTATTTGAGTAATCTTATTTAAGCAAAAGAGTTTCTTTTTTGCTTAATGTTTTGCTTAAATGAGTTATATTAGGAATGCTATGGATACTTTTTTAGATAGGCTCAAATTTCTTTGGCCTCATGGGGCAAAGCCATCTGACATCTATAACAAAATAGAAATGTCGGCTTCTGGATTTAATAGAGTTTGGAAAGATGGAGCTATCCCAACAGCCGATTACCTAGTAAAAATTCAAGAAGTTACTGGTTGTGATTTAAACTGGCTCCTGACCGGCAAAGGCTTGCCATATCTTGATAAAGCCAGGCCGGAAAACGCCGGAGCATTCTCTGTAAGCAGAAATTCTGATGGAATTACTGACACTATGGGCAACCCTATCGACTTGTCAGAGTTTGTATTCGTGCCGCGCTACAACGTAGCCGCAGCAGCAGGGTATGGCGCACCGGTCTTCGGCGAAGAACCTTTATTCTGCTTGGCTTTCCGGAAATATTGGATTGACAACTATGTGACCAAACAGCCGGAAAAGCTGTCTGTAATTACCGTTAAAGGCGATTCAATGGAGGGCGTGCTCAATCATGGGGATTCCATTCTCATCAATCACGCCGAAACCGACCCGCGTGACGGCCTATATGTCTTGCGTATAGGTAATGACCTCTTTGTTAAACGTGTGCAACGCATACCGGGCAAACTGCTTGTAACGTCCGAAAATCCACGTTACGCACCGTTTGAAATAGATTTGAGTAATACCCAAGACGATATCGCCATCATCGGTCGTGTTGAGTGGTATGGCCGGAGTATTGATTAAATCCATTTTAAAAACCTCTTAAAACAGTTTTAAAAATTCCCTAATCTTGTCAGCTTTAAACAAAAAACCGCGCATTCCGGCGCGGTTTTGTGAAAAAGCTGGCGTAACTTTTCCGGATACAAAAAAACGCCGAAATCCACGTCTTTCGAAGATTTCAGCGTTTTTTTACTCTATTTGTTCCTTGTGCAAAAACTAACAGTCCCCCACAGAATGCAAAAAGGCCGTCTGAAGTTTCAGACGGCCTTTTGTTTGATTCCGAATTAAGCCTGTTTGGCCGCCCATTCGGCCGGAGTGGCGGCAACGGAAATCGACAGCGCGTGTAATTCGTTGCTTTCGAGTTGCGGCTTGAGGCCGTCTTTAATCAGGCGGTGACGGGCGAGGCGGGCTTTGCCTTCAAATGAGGAGGAAACGATTATGGCGAAGAAGTGATGGCCGTCGCCTTCGACTTCGACGTGTTCGCAAGGGGTAACGCCTTCAATCAGGGTTTTGACTTGTTCGGGTAAAAGCATGGGGGT
>QWCO01000240.1_pt1 | contig 38348 bp, 35 predicted proteins | sample 1972611 | NCBI WGS metagenome assembly QWCO01 (sample SAMN09866706, study PRJNA288562) | Human oral metagenome isolate term1_saliva, whole genome shotgun sequencing... | reverse complement strand
TCTTCTATTACATCATCTGAACGCACATAAATCTTCGTCGTATCAGTATAATTCGAGAGTAATATTTCCTCTAAGTGTGCATACTTTCGACGTATCAAAGCATCTGTAGCTGCAAGTCGAACACCCACAGAATAGCTCCTATTAGTGAGTTCGCAAAGTTCTTTAGTAGTACATAATGAATCTAATAAAGACTGTACCACAGGAAAGGCTATTGGTCTTTTGCATGTTTTAATATAAGTCGTATCAATACCATCCAACAGACTATCCACATTCAGATAATACTGTCTACCGTTAGTATTTTGCATTTCATTGTATGCTCCAGTTCTATTCAACAGGAAGAGAACCTTCGCTATCTGCTCCTGTCGCTTGTCTGTACAAGCCACCAACAGCATACATATTGAAAGGAAAAACAGGATTTTCTTCATACGATACAACAAATATCTCGGTACGGAATAAACGTCTCCTTAGACAGCAAAGATACTAAATTATTCACAAAGACATGCCTTTCAATCACATTTCCTCACCTTATTATATCCCGATCTGAACGCTCAACACCACTTACACAAACACCCTTCTCGAATTCTTTTCATGATAAGAAATATTTTTCTTCACGACAAGAAAGATTTATTTTCACGACAAGAAATATTTATTTACATGACAATAAATATGTGACAACACGTCATGTAGAAATTTATCGCAGGGCTATACCAGTGTAAATAGTGCCAAATCCCTCCTTTAGAACACGTGCTGAGAAGAAGTCGGAAGCATTATCATAGGTGCAGATAGCCGCCTGAAGGATGTTAGCAGTTGGTACACCGAGTTCTTCTAATTGAAGTTGATTACAGAGCGGAAGGTCGATATGCCATTTCTCATACATCCGTGCAATACGTTCCATAGGGAAGCCAGCTTCAGAAAAGGCGTCATATACCTCCTGACCAACCTCAAAGTTCTTTAATGAGATGCATGGTCCTACAACTGCCTTAAGTACCTTTGGGTTGGTACCGTACAGTTCTGTCATCTTACGAAGTGTATGTTGAGCGATACGTTGCACCGTGCCACGCCAACCGGCATGGGCTGCCCCAATAGCAGAGTGAACGGGGTCGTAAAAAAGAATAGGAACGCAATCGGCCGTATGAACACCAATGCAAACGTTACGACAATCGGTAACGACAGCATCTTTCCCTTCTTCCCTCTCATACTGTTCAGCGACTGAAAGATGGAAGAAATCATCCGTCACGGTAAGACAGTGCGTCTCATGTATCTGATGAAGACGAACTATCTTATCTGCTTTGACACCAATCTCTGCAGCTACGGCCTGCAGGTTTTCAGCCACAGCAGATGGGTCATCCCCCCGATGAGGGTTGATATTGAGTGTTGAGAGTTTCCCCTTGCTAACACCGCCATGGCGGGTAGTACTAAAGCAGACTACCTCGTCGGCAAGATTAAAGTAATGTAGAACAGGCCTAATCATCCGTATATTCAAAATCTTCGAGGTCTTCCACCTCATCTAACTCGTCTATTCCAACCTCTTCAACATCATCTATATCAGCATCCTCAGCCGCTAACTCGACTGCAAAACGTGACATATCCTTATCACGATGGACAAGTGTGTCTTCTGAGAGAATACCCTGTAGCTTATTACTCTCAGCGTTCAGTTCCCTCCATAGAATATCCTTCAGCTCATCAAGACCTTGTCCAGTAACTGCTGAAATGAAGACTACAGGAAGGTCGTTTGGCAATGTCTCGCGCAGCATCTCAATGAGTTCATCATCAAGAAGGTCGCTCTTTGTTACCGCTAAAACACGGTGCTTGTCGAGCATCTCAGGATTAAACTGCTGCAACTCATTAAGTAGTATCTCATACTCACGCTTGATGTCGTCTGTGTCCCCTGGTACCATAAAGAGGAGAAGGGAGTTGCGCTCGATATGACGGAGGAAGCGCAAGCCGAGTCCCTTACCTTCGCTTGCCCCTTCAATGATACCTGGAATATCGGCCATCACGAAACTCTGGTTGTCACGATAGCTGACAATACCTAACGAAGGTTCCATTGTTGTAAAGGGATAGTTGGCTATCTTGGGCTTTGCACTTGAGAGAGAAGAAAGCAAAGTAGACTTACCTGCATTCGGGAAACCCACCAGACCGACATCGGCCAGCAACTTCAACTCAAGAATAACAGTCATCTCCTGCATTGGTTCACCTGGTTGTGCATAACGGGGAGCCTGATTTGTGGATGTACGGAACTGAAAGTTACCCAATCCACCACGTCCACCTTTCAACAGCAATACCGTCTGTCCGTCGTGCATAACATCACAGACATACTTGCCCGTCTCGGCATCGTAGACAACAGTACCACATGGAACGTCGATATAAACATCCTTACCATCCGTACCATGACACTTGTCACGACCACCATTACCACCATGTTCAGCATAAATATGACGCTGAAACTTCAAGTGCAATAGCGTCCAATAATTGTGGTTACCACGCAGATAAACGCTCCCACCTTTGCCACCGTCGCCACCATCTGGGCCTCCATTAGGGTTATACTTCACATGACGAAGGTGCATGGAACCTCTACCTCCCTTACCAGAGCGGCAGTATATCTTTACATAATCAACAAAATTCGAATCAGCCATAGCAAGTGATGAATGTTAGAGAATAGTATGAATAATCGTTTATATCAACTGACCTTTTGTTATTTAAGGTCTAATTAGCAAAAAGCTGATAGGCTTTAGGAAAAGACAATACATATAGTATCTGCCCATACCTAACACCTATCAGCCAGTATATTAAAGTTCTTCAATAACAGACGCAATACGTGCGAAGATCTCATCTACACTTCCGAGACCTTCCACATGATGGTGGATATTCTCACCCTTGTACCAGTCGATTAATGGAGAAGTCTGATTGTGATACACGTTAAGACGCTTCTTAATAGTCTCCTCGTTATCGTCTGAACGGCCACTCTGCTGTCCACGGAGAAGTAGACGCTTCATCAACTCGTCCTCTGGAACAAATAGTTCAATCATTGCTGCTACGTTGTGACCACGCTCAGCCAGCATCTTCTTCAATGCTTCTGCTTGTGGGATAGTGCGTGGAAAACCATCGAAGATAACTCCCTTATGCTCTTTACCAAAGCTGTCATAGACGCTTGCAAGGATGTCTATCATCAACTCGTCAGGAATGAGCTGACCATTGTCAATGTAGCCTTTTGCCGTTTTACCGAGTTCTGTACCATTCTTTATCTCATTACGAAGTACGTCACCTGTAGAGATATGACCGAACCCATACTCCTCAATCATCCTGTCGCTCTGAGTGCCTTTACCTGCACCTGGCGCACCAAAAATCACAATATTCTTCATTATTCTTGTACTAATGTGTATATATCCCTTAAGTTACGACCCTCTTGATCGTAGTCGAGTCCATAGCCAACGATAAAGTCGTTTGGTATTTCAATAGCTGCATACTCTATGTTCAAAGGTACTGTAAGCTTACCTGGCTTCAATAGTAAGGTTGTAATATGTAGTCCTGCTGGCTCACGTGTACCAAGTGTCTCGAGCATACGCTTCATCGTTGCACCTGTATCAACAATATCTTCTACAATGATGACCTCCCTGCCACGGATGTCTTCATTCAAACCGATAATCTCCTTGATAGTGCCTGTTGAAGTGACACCTTGATAAGAGGCTAACTTGACAAAAGATATTTCACATGGGATAGTGATATTCTTCATTAAGTCAGAGGCATACATAAACGAACCGTTCAGCACAATAATACCAAACTATCCGCATTTATTTTGTAAATTTGCCATCGTTATGAAGATATTTACAAGTGCCCAGATTCACGAACTGGACAGATACACTATAGAGCATGAACCAATCAAGTCAATTGACTTAATGGAACGTGCAGCCAAGGCTATTACTCGTGCTATCACTGAGGAATGGTCTACAAACACGCCAATTGTTGTCTTTGCAGGCCCCGGCAACAATGGTGGGGACGCTCTTGCTGTGGCCAGATTACTGATAAATGAAGGGTATAAGGTAAGTACATACCTCTTTAATATCACCAATCATCTATCGGAAGACTGCGTAACAAACCGTCAGCGACTGCTTGATGGTAAGCATGCAAAGGACTTTACGGAGATTACAGCAAAGTTTGATCCACCAGAGCTGACCGCTGACACTTTGGTTATTGACGGTCTCTTCGGATCTGGACTCAACAAGCCTTTGGCTGGAGGATTTGCTTCTTTGGTGAAATATATCAATCAGAGTCCTGCAAAGATTGTAAGTATTGATGTGCCATCAGGCCTGATGTCTGAAGACAACACCTATAACGTACGTGCCAATATCATCCATGCTACACTCACGCTGACCCTCCACGAGCGGAAACTCTCCTTCCTTTTCGCTGATGCACAGCAGTTTATTGGTAGACTGAAAGTACTTGACATTCGTTTAAGTCAGGAGTTTATTCAGAAGACTGAAGCACAGTATTATGTATTAGAAGAGAGCGACATTCGTTCACGTCTTATCCATCGAGACGATTTCTCACACAAGGGAGACATGGGGAATGCGCTTATCATAGCTGGTAGTTATGGTATGTCGGGGGCAGCAATATTGTCTGCTCGTGCTTGTCTACGCTGTGGTGTGGGCAAGACCACCGTACATACACCCAAGAAGAACTACGACATCATGCAGATTGCAGTCCCTGAAGCAGTCTTACAGATGGACCACGAGGAGACAGCCTTTACCGAAGCCGTTGATACAGATGACTTTGATGCATTAGCCATTGGGCCTGGCTTGGGCAGACAAGAGCCTACAGCAATTGCGATGATAGCACAGATAAGACGTGCGCAATGCCCTATTGTTGCAGATGCGGATGCTTTGAACATCCTTGCAAGCCATCGTGCATGGATGCAACAACTACCAAAGGGAATCATAATGACACCTCATGCGAGGGAACTCGACCGCCTGACAGGCTCTCCAGCCAATGCTGATTACGAGCGTCTCCACCGTACACGTGAGTTGGCAAAGTCGTTACAAGCCTACATTATACTTAAAGGACATAACAGTGCACTATGCCTTCCTAATGGCAACGTTATCTTCAACTCCACTGGTAATAGCGGTATGGCAACAGCTGGAAGTGGTGATGTACTCACCGGCATCATCACAGCCCTCCTTGCACGTGGCTATCATCAACAGAACGCTTGTATGGTGGGAATGTACTTACACGGCCTTGCTGGCGACTTAGCCGCTAAAGACTTAGGTAAGGAGAGCCTTGTTGCAAGTGATATCATCAACTATCTTCCTAAGGCCTTTAAGCTCTTGGATGATTAGCCAATCACTCACCCGTAGCCTATTATAATAAGGTATCAGCCTACGAGACATCGTCTCGTAGAAAACGAAATAACCAAAAAGCGGCAGCTCCAAAAGGAACTACCGCTTATTTTTATATCTAATCAAACTGATCTCAACTGACGATTAGTCGCAGTTAACGAGCTTGTTATCAGAACCAAGAACATCAGTGATCTTGTGCTTGTAAAGGTCCTCCATGTACTCACGAGCCTTACCACAGTACTGACGTGGGTCGAAGTACTCAGGATGTTCATCAAATGTTTGACGAACGCCAGCAGTAAAGGCAAGACGAGAGTCAGAGTCGATGTTAATCTTACAAACAGCACTCTTAGCAGCCTGACGGAGCTGATCCTCTGGGATACCTACAGCGTTTGGCAACTTACCACCGTGTTCGTTGATGATGTCAACATACTCCTGAGGAACAGAAGAAGAACCGTGGAGAACGATTGGGAAGCCTGGGAGCTGCTTCTCAATAGCTGCGAGAACGTCGAAAGCCAATGGAGGAGGAATCAAACGGCCAGTCTTTGGGTCACGTGTACACTGCTCTGGAGTGAACTTGTAAGCACCATGAGAAGTACCGATTGAGATAGCCAAAGAGTCACAACCAGTGCGAGTAGCGAAGTCAACAACCTCTTCTGGCTTTGTATAGTGAGATACCTCAGCAACAACGTCATCCTCAACACCAGCGAGAACACCGAGCTCAGCCTCAACAGTTACATCATACTGATGTGCATATTCAACAACCTTCTTTGTCAAAGCAATATTCTCCTCGTATGGAAGAGCAGAACCATCAATCATCACAGAAGAGAAGCCGAAGTCTACACAAGACTTACATGTCTCGAAGCTATCACCGTGGTCAAGGTGAAGTACAATCTCTGGATGATGGCAACCCAACTCCTTTGCATACTCTACAGCACCCTCTGCGAGGTAACGAAGTAGCGTCTGGTTAGCATACTTACGAGCACCCTTAGATACCTGAAGGATAACAGGTGATCTCAACTCAGAAGATGCTTTGATAATAGCCTGAAGCTGCTCAAGGTTATTAAAGTTGAATGCTGGGATAGCATAACCGCCTTTGATTGCTCTCTTGAACATCTCACGTGTGTTCACGAGACCTAATTTCTTGTAATCTACTACCATAATTTCTATTATGCTTAAAAAATTAAAATTAATAAGTCTATACCTATTTTGTATTTGCAAAAGTACGGTTTTATTTTCTCATAACCAAGACATCACACATATTTAATAGCCTTTAAGTGTTAAAATCCCTAACAATTGCTCGTTGCCTCAAGATTATAGATTAATAGGCTTATTAGCACCGTCTGTCTAATAAGCCTATTCTATTACTTCTCTGAAGAGTCGAGAACTCGCCAAATGACGGACGCTATTGCACCGCCAACAAACGGTCCGACGATGAATATCCATAGGTTACTCCATGCTGCGGAAGGACCTCCTGCGAGCTTAACAAACAAAGCTGGACCAAATGAACGTGCTGGGTTGACTGATGTTCCTGTATAACGAATACATACAAGGTGTACGAGGATGAGCGACAAACCTATTGCTAATCCTGCAAACTTACCTGTTGTACCATTGGTCTTTGACGTTGCACCCAACACTACAAGTACGAATATGCATGTAAAGATAATCTCTGCAAGTAGACCACTTACGACACTTATCCCTTCTTGCAACCCATTTACGCCTAAACCTGCACCTGCGGCTGCAAAGCTACTACCGGCATTCGTGACAAGGAGGAACAGTAGTGCTGCACCTATCAAACCGCCAATAAACTGGAACAACATGTACATCACGCAGTCTTTCGCACTCATACGACCACTAAGGAAAACACTGAGTGTAATCGCTGGATTAATATGACAACCAGAGATACCCCCTATCGTGTAAGCCATTGCGACTACGGAAAGACCAAACGCAATGGCTGTTCCAACCACAGCTGCTTGATTGTTAACAGGGTCACAACCCAAAGATACAGCTGCGCCACAGCCCATGAGGACCAATACCATTGTACCGATCATCTCTGCTAAATACTTCTTCATAACTCTCTTCGATTTTAATTAATATTTATTTATCCTGACTTTAACGTCTTTAGAATGGTTAATTCGCTGTATAAACGCTTTCGTCTACGATTAACTATTTCGGTCGTCTACTTTTTGAATGTTTTTGTTTTATATCAAGAGAAACACGGCCTTTACTTCATAAAAAGCCGTACCTTTGCAAAGAGATTCGTGCGTCTCAATAAGAATTAGATGTTTTCCACAACCGAAAATACAAAGAATAAAGTATTAAAGCAATATGAAATATAAGATGATAGTGCTCGACTTGGACGGCACACTGACCAATAATAAAAAACTCATAACCCCTCACACCCAGCAAGCCCTCATGCTGGCACAGACTGCTGGAGTGCATGTCGTACTGGCATCTGGCCGCCCTACATACGGTATCGTCCCTTTGGCGGAGGAGTTAAAACTGAAAGAAAACAACGGTTATATCCTCGCCTTCAATGGAGGAAAGATTATCGACTGCACGAACAACAACGTTCTTTTTGAACAGAAGTTGGACGAGCAGCTTGTTCCTCTGCTCTATCAAGAAGCGAAGAAAGCTAATATGGAAATCCTAACCTACCAAGGGGAGGGTATTGCAGCTACCAACAAAGACGATAAATACGTACAACACGAGGCTTTCATCAATAAGATGCCCGTCATGCAATACGATGATTTCCTTCATCAGTTGGTCTATCCTATCAACAAATGTCTCATTGTTGGCGACCCTACCCCACTCCATGAGTTAGAATTAAGATTGTCTAAAGAGTTGGAAGGAAGGATGGATGTCTATCGTTCGGCCGACTTTTTCCTTGAGTGTGTACCGCTCGGCATCGACAAAGCCCGCTCTCTCGATCGCCTCATCTCGTCGCTCGGTATTAGCCGCGAGGAGGTTATCGCCTGCGGTGACGGGTATAACGACCTTAGCATGATACGCTTTGCAGGACTCGGCGTAGCGATGGCGAACGCTGCAGAAGACATACAGAAAGAGGCCGACTTCGTCACCTTATCGAATGAAGAAGATGGTGTGGCACATGTCATCGAACGCTTTATTCTTCCAACTGAGTAGGCGAATTAAATAAGTTAACATCACTAAGACTGAATTATGTTCATGAAAAGAAATATTTTTCTTCATGAACATAAATATTTTTTATCGTGAAAAGAAATATTTCTCTTCATGAAAAGAATTCGAGAACAAGCTAAAGTCGACCAGTCTTTATAGTCGATTTAGCTTATTATTTACCCTTGTCAAACACGCTGAAAACGACAAGATAGCAGCTCACCGACTGTCTAATCCTGCCCTCAACTTACTCGACTATTCAAAAGACATTGGGCTTTAAGATTCCTTTCAGCAAGTATGTAGCATTCTGATTACGTGCTACTCCCTTGGTTATCTTATACGAATAGGTAATATCCTCACCTAATTCTATCTCAAAACAATAGTTATGAAAACGTCCCACATACTCATTCTCCATCTTTGAAAGCTCAAGGTCGTGCGTGGCAATGACGCCTGTCACATTGCGTTCAGCGATGTATTGTAAGAAAAGACGAGACCCATTCAACTTGTCGAGGGAGTTTGTTCCCTTCAATATCTCGTCTAAGATAATCAGACTCGGTACGTCATCATGCAACGAGCCTAACAGTTTCTTCAAACGAAGCAACTCCGCATTGAAATAAGAAATACCGTGGGTAAGGTCGTCCGTGGTGCGCATGCTCGTGAAAAGATGGAACGCTGAGACCTTCAACTCGTCTGCAAAGACGGGCAAGCCATTCATTGCTAAGAGGTAATTAATACCTAACGAACGAAGGAAAGTACTCTTTCCTGCCATATTCGCACCCGTGACGATGTAATACTCATGGTCGTGAATAGTGAAGTCGTTTGCCACAGCCTTCTCGCCAAGGAAGGGATGATAAAGACCTTTCGCTTCGTAGACAACCTTATTTTCCTCGCTGATTTCGGCCTTTACTGCTCTATCTTCATTCAGTCGATAGTTACCCATTGACACCAAAGCATCAAAGAGATTAAGACCGTCAATCCATTCTTTTGTGCGTTGCTCATACGTGTGTTGCCAACGAAGGAACAGTCTTACAATCGCAAGATCAATCAAGGCAAAACTATTGAAGATAAACACCCCGACCTCATTACTTCTGTTATCTATCTTTTGTAAGATAAGTTCTAACTGCTCAAAGGAGGCCTCTGCACCCGAAAGCTGTGCTTTCAACGCTTGGAGTTCAGCCGACTTAAACTCAGTCGTGTTAATCAACTTCAATACATGCAAGTAACCATCTACCTGTGCGTGTACCTTTGCTATCAGTTCAGAAATGACACGCATGTGCTTGTGTCCACAAAGGAAAGCGAACATAAAGTTGAACATTCCCCACCATAGAGGGAGTAAGGAGGGAGCTAAACCCATAATGGAAAGCACGATACTCACGTAGAACCCGAGTAAATCGGCATAACAGAAATAACGCAAGAGAGGGTTGTGGAAAATCTTTGGAAAGGTCTGCTGATGAATAGCCGTCAGTGCTTTCAACACTTCAGCTGTATTAATTCGCTCTTTAACGCCCAAAGACTTGAAGGTAGACAAGAATGTTTCGTCTTGTCCTAACTCGTCAATAGCAGCCATTCTCATGCGTATCTCTCCGATAAGTTCCTCCCTTTTCGTATGTCCCCACTCAGTAGACAGACAGGCAGCCAACTGGTCGCTACCACCAGTAGAGATGGTGCGGTTCATCCTTTGGAACAGTGATCCTACTCCGAAGACATCCATATCAAAGGTATAAGAATGTTGCGGACAAACATACTGTTCGCCAGCTTCAAAGCCTGAGAAATTGCCATGCTGATAGTCTATCTCGTTCTGATAGACCCGCAGCAGTGCCTCTCCGTGCTTTATCTTTCGGTCGTTCAATACGTCACGACGACGGATATAAAGATAGAAACACAAGGCGGCTACGGCACAGAGGAGTGTCCAAGCCGCATCAGCCAATAGCGTGTAGAGAACTACAAAACCAATGGCTACTAAAAAGGAGCCGATTTCTGTCAAGATAAAAAACCGACTACGGCTACGGAGAGACACGAGCATTGTACTCGTCTCTTCCGCTTTATGCTGATACAAATCAGTTAAGTCTTTATTCATGGTTACACCTATATAATATTGAAGGAGTCCTTATCTTGTCACTACCTCTTTGCTCACTCGCCCATCACTGTACCTCACGATGTTAATTCCCCTTTGTGGAGTCGTGATGCGTCGACCGTCAAGTGTGTAGCGTCCTACCACTACTTCGCTACGAGTACCATCTGAAACAGAAGAGATGCCAGTGGCCTTTGGTTCAGAGATAACACACTTAGCTGCATTCTCAACATGCCTCGTTTGTGTGTTAATCAGCAGGACACAGACACGAAGATTCTCTTTCTTTTGTATGACTTTCTTACTATTAATATCTTTAAAGACGTAGGAATGGTTCAGTGGGGTATCTGCTTTAATCGGCGCTTCGACGTGACCTGTTACAGGAACATTCACCCCCTCTGCTGCAATAGCTACAAAGTTGTTCTTAAGATTATGGATTTCTCCTGGAGAGTCGATTATCTCGTCGAACTCCTTTGTTACTCCGCGGTCTCCGTGACTACCAGAGTATGCATTGTTCTGCACCCATCTTGAGTCCGTCATTCCATCCTCTGTTAGGACATAGGCAAAGCCGTATGGAGCCTCATCTCGGTTCACTCGGAATGTAACAACAGGCGTCACTGTAATGTTGTTCTTACTCTCGTCCCATACAGCTGACACCTCAAGGTCCATGTCTGCACCAGCTTCTTGCTCTGCTTTGAACTCATCTACACCCAAGACATAGCCTAACTTGTGGCTTCTATTCATATCAACTGTGGGAAAACGGTTCCCCTTAGCCTTTGAATAATAGTCCCAACAGGTCAATGGATCATCAACATGTACAGCAATACCGACGAAGTCATCGCCAAAAGTATGCGACAGGTTTTCCATAAGGGCAATCCCTGTTGGACAATACCTGCACCACATTGCCGTGTATTCCTCCACTGCTATCCTCCGCTTAGGGACCTTTGTTACTGTAATTCTCGGTAGGTTAGCATAGCTAATCGTTGCACCATTACGTCCCCCATTCACCTTTGTTATCGTGAAGACAAGTTCGTCCTCTCCTAATTCTGTGTATGGTGGGACATCTACCTCAACCACAGCATCATCGTTATGTCCCAACGCCTGTGGGAATACATAGTGTTTTGACTCCAACTCCCTCCCATTGAGAGAAAGCGTATAGTCTATGTTCTGAATAGTAGTCCTACCTATATTAGAGACTTTCATCTTCCCTTTTACACTCTTTGCAGTGATGGGTACATACACTCTCTGCCCCGCAGTAGGCATGAGAATATGCTCTTGTGCCTTAACGTTCACGGTGTATGAGAAGAGAGCAATTAGTGTGATGATTTGTATATAATACTTACGTAACATGTCAGGTTGTGCATTTTAAAGATGAATGTTTAGTGAATTACGCATTTCTTAATCGTGGTAACACCCTTTGCAGACTGCTGTCTCACAAGGTAAAGACCCTTAGGAAGACCTGCCAAAGACGTAAGTTGCTTATACAATAAGGAACCTTGCGTATTGAAGACATCGTAAGTAAGACCCTTCTGTGACGCTACTCCTGCTATTGCTGTTGGGTTGGTATCGAACTTAATAGTAATAGATGGGCCCTCTATCTGCTGTTCTGAGTCAGACTCTTTAGTAGTAATCTTCAATGTAATTGAGCCCTTCTCACTATGTTCGTAAGTGTGTTCTATCGCAATAGACTCCTTCTCCGAGCCTGCCAACAGCGGTTGACTTCCTATCTCTGTACTATTACCTTCTTCTACAGGAGTACATCCGCCGAGTGCACAAACCGTCACATTACCCCCATCAATGCTGTTAATTCTACTGAAAAGGGTCACTATCAGGTCCTTATCCGACGTATTCTTAATATACACCTCACCTGCTATTTCCTTCCATCCAGGTGGGAACATGGCATCTTTCACAGCGTTTAATACCACCGTTGTGCCGTTGGGAATAACCTTACCTTGCGCATCCACGAAGGCAACATCATTGTTACTTGTCTGTGCTTGAGCACTAACTAAAAGACTGGTCAGCAGTCCGAATAATACGAGTAAGCGTAATTTCATATTGTTCATTTTATATTTATCTACTTAATTGATGATAATTTATTTACGAAATAGAAACCTTTTGGCGCACAGCCTGCAGTACTCCGCTATCGTTATAGACGAATCCTACAATCCACGCATTGCCTGGTACGACATCTTCCGGGAGTGTGTACGTTGTTTGCTCCACGTGCGTTCGCATTGAAGAGAGCGTTAACTCCGTTCCCCACTCCCCATTGATAGCAGCACGGAACACGTGGTTATGCACATACTCCTTATCCATCTTATTGTTTGGAAAGAGCTGTGGAGCCACGACACTATCCTCTACTAACCAAAGCTGAAGCCTTCCCTTCACATCTTCGGACAATGTCTTTAGATCGGTTTCAATCTTCACTTGATGTGTAGCTGCGTCATAGTGACATTGAAGGGCTATATTGATTGTAGTCGTTTGAGCGAACTCTTCATAGATACGCCCAGCCCAAGTATCTTTCTGCAGGACGCCCCCACGACGATTGATAATGGCTTTCGGCACATTAGGAACTGCCCAATACTTGTAATAAACATCCCCTGCATCAGTGCGCAAGCCCTTAACTCCACCCATACTCTTTATTGCGAGCGGTCCAGCATGTATACCTACAGCTATCAATCTGTCTGCTCCATAAAGTTTTTGCAGCTCATCTATCGTCTGAGAAGCCGCCGGACAGAAGATACAACGTTGCCCAGTAAAGTCCTCGATGAGTACATTTCGCTGAACAGTTGCAGGTGGGATCTCTATCAATCGTTCGTCAGAACCAACTGAATCACAGCCTGCCAAGAGTGCAACAGCAGCCAAGATAAGTATATAAAAACGTCTCATTTCCATCAAAAGTTATAATTATAAGAGAGTGTCAAGCCCTTTGTTGCAGGGATATAACGGCATACTCCACCCGAACAATTAAACCCCGCACGTGTTCGACCATAGCCTAATTGCAGTCGATGTGCCCCACCGCTATAGGTTACATAGCCTTGGTAGTAATGCACATGGGTGTTGCCTGCATTGTAGAGATCGCTCACAGTGACCATCCAATGCGGTGCGAACGATAGCTCTCCCAGCCCAAATAGCCAGTCTTTATCGCCCTCTTTTGATGCAAGATACTGCCCTTCGACACGCAAGATGGCGTTCGTTGCGAGTTTCTGTTTGATATCTGCGACGAAGATATGCGTGTTTAGCATTCCTCCATGCCCTTCCAACAAGGTCTGATTGTATCGTTGATACATATACATCAGGTTTAACTTCGTTGCTTTTGAGAGTCGCTTCTCCAACTGTACATCAATATCTTGATAATAGGTAGCGTCACCCCATGCCCAAAACGGACTTCCATAACCCTCTGTACCCATCTCTCCTGCACCCTTCTTAAGCACTGAATGGACATGAGAGAAGTTCACTTTCGTTGTTGTTCCATACTTTCCTCCCATCCATGAGCCCTTTGGAAAGGTGTAAGCTGCCGTGGCTTGATAAGCCCACTCACCCTCGGGGCGTGTAGCGTAAGGGTAGAGTGCTGCCAAGGTATAGGTATGCTCCACCGTGAAAGGCGGTAGATGATTGATGAAAGAGGAGATTCCTTCCATCCCTCTTCGGCTTCGGAAGCCCATATTCGTACTGCGTTTTGCTTGCAGCAATAGGCTCATTCCACGCTTAGAATAGGACCCTGACAGCATTGCCACATAGCCATTACGATAGATGTAACCATTATCATGCGAAGGTTCCTGCGTCTTCATCGCCATTTCTGCCAATACATTGAAGCCGTGATGTTGCACTCGTAGACGTAAATCGAACGCATTGACATAACGAGGAAAGCGCAACCGATGGGTCGGATCGACCATCACCACCTCGTCTCTCTCGTATTTATTAAGGTAGGAACCACCCAACATTATATAGGTATTATGCTCTTGAAGCGACTTAAACGACTCTTCCATGTTCCATTCCACATCCGCTCCTGTCATCCAACTCTTATTGTGGTGCCAGTAACGACGCTGTCTACCCGTGAGCAACTTGACTGCAACTCCCGCACAAGGGAGATAGTTCAAGCGTGCTCCTTGCAATGAGTTATCAATTCCAAGACTGCGTTCTTCATACGAACGGAGGATGAAACCAGAGCCAAACTGCTCATAGAAGCTACCCAAAGTAAGCTCCGCATTCTTATAACGACCCTTCAAGTAGGCGTAAGGAACGCCCCAACCCTTAAAGTCGCTCTCGTATCCTGGGAGCGGATGGGGCATATATTCCAACCTTGCACCAGCCTCAAAGTATCTGTTTGAAAGCCTCAAGTCGAGATAAGTATTCGTTCGGAAACGACTGCCTGTAGCCTCTGCGCCTGTCGCACTGTCCTTTTGTGCCAACAGCATATCACTCTGAAGACTTCCAGAAAGGTGTAATTTGTCGGACTCTTGTGCATAAATCGATGCACTACTCAGGCTTATGAGCAGTCCTATCATCATCCATCTTTTCATAAAATCACCTTCCTGCTACCTCTTTCACCTTCTTATATAGCTCCATCTCTGCGCCATCTGTGTAGCCATTATGCTTATAAACAATCCTGCCCTGACCATCGAGTAAGATCGTATAAGGCACTGACTGAATACCTAACGAGCGTCGGAACTCACCATTAGGGTCGAGTAATACATCATAACGCCAGCCATTCTGGTCGACCATCGGCTTCACTTTATTGACGTTTTGAGCCTGATCAATGGATACAGCAACGATTCGCACACCTGTTTCTTGGCGCCAATCGTCATAAAGCTCATCAATGCTTTTCAACTCACGGTCGCATGGCTTGCACCAAGTAGCAAAGAAGGTAACAACAAGAGGATTACCATTATTAGAGATAGTGTCGGTTTGTACGGTCCTTCCTTCTATGTCTTTGAGTATCACTTTGGGCAGTCGCTCTTGTGCAGACAACGCAAAGCTCACCAACAACAAACAAAGGGATAGAAATAACTTATTCATTGTTTTTAATTATATTGGTGCTACAAAAATACGAAAAAAAAGCGATATAGCAAAGAAGAAACAGCCAAAGACAAATAACATTATACGTCTTGACCGATTTTAGACTTGTCCGTCATGCATATTATGCTCACTTATCTCATTCGCTCGGGGTAGTTTTCTGCTGTAATAAAGAGGTTGCTTGAGAGCGATAGGGAGTATTATCTCTCACGAAGGACTTTTCTTTCTCTCACGAAGAACATTTCTTTCTCTCACAGAACTCACAGATCGAACAGAACTTTTTTGCGCACAGGTTCGAACTCACAGAAGGCCTCCGGCATACAGAGTTCACAGAACCTTTCAGCTATTATCATGACTAATAAGGGACATAACGAAGCCTACATCCTCTCCATAGGGGTATCTCGGTGATTACGCCCCTTCCCTTTGGGGGAGGAGAAGGGGGGAGGGGACAACTGGTAGTTAGTATGTGAGGTTACCCCTACTGGCCTGCTGACACGAGGTGTGAGTAAGCATTTCTCTCACGCTGGGGAGTTTTTTCTCTCACAGAGCGCACAGAGTTTACGGAGCTTTTTGGCGCACAGTTTCGAGCCCACAGAAGGCCTTCGGCATACAGAGAACACAGAGCGTTACTGCTAAAATCGCTTGTAAAGTCTGTGATAGCTTGTGCCTGAATGGACCTCTATGGGAACTTGATTCTGTAAGAGGAAATGTCCCTCACGACAAGAGGAAATCACTGAGAGACACCAACAAAGGCAATGGGAAAGAAAGAAGGAACACTCAGCAAATTAGTAGAAATTGTAAAACTATTTCATTAACAATCCCTTCTTAATTTGGAGAAAAGGCTTGACTCGATGCAAGAAAAGGCCCTTCTTCATACAAGAACATGCTCTTCTTGCCTCAAGAAGACGCCCTTCTTGAAGCAAGAATGGCGTCTTCTTCAACCCAACTTGTAACATTCTGATTCCTTGTAGGTTACAAACTCAATTATAGAACACATCATACTCCTATATCGAGGACACTTAGCTTGAATGCTTGTAACGATTTTTTACCTTATTATCAATTCTTCCAAAGTGGGAAGAAGATTGTTTGAGACTATCCTCAAAACGATGAATCGGACTTGTACAGATTGTTTGAGACCGACATCAAAACAATGGATAGGACTTATATGAAACGCTTTTCACAGTAGAATACTATCGGGTAACGCTCGCTATCAATGGCTTAGTAGCCTTTTAGTGCAACTGAAAGAAACAAAAAAAATTACTTGTCAGCAACCTCGATATTGCCGACAAGTAATCTAAACTGTATATATTATACCTCTTGAGGATAGGCAACACGATTACACATCGCCTACAGTAGTCCTCGTTATCACTTATTATCCACGCTTCTTCTTAGCACCTTTCATCCACATATAAACTATCAAGATGATGAAAGCAGCTAAGATGCATAGTAGTTGAACACTGTATTCTTGTGGATGAACCCAGAACTCCTTGAAGAAATTAATACGTCCAAGAATCTCAATAGGAGTCCAAAAAACAATCACCGTAGCCACTGACATACGGATATTAGCACCCCATGAAGCGATGTGGAGCTGCTTCTTGAACATGAACAACGACCCGATAAAGCAACTAAAACCTATGAGATAAGTCACGGGATGATGGTCGCCAAGGAAGTTCTTATCGTAACAGAACATCAATAAAAGATAAGAAGCCCATAGAATCATATTGACTTCCATAAACGTGACAATAGACGTGTGGCGGGTCATCGGTTGGAAGGCTATCTCGTTCTTACGCTTTCCAAACAGTCGTTTCTGTATCCATGTTATAAAGTCACAACCATTACGTGTACTAAAGATGTACATCGTCATCATCATCATCCAGAACCCGAATGACGCAGGAAGTATCAGATATTCTGGCTTAGTAACGACCTGTCCGTGTTCAATCTCTGGTGGTACGCCATAGCGATTGGCGTAGTATTGGAAGAGGAACTCTACCCATCCGGTCCAGAAGAGCAACCCTCCGATAAGTCCCCACAGTGTTTGACGAGTATCACCTTTGACAAATACACCAATGATAACGATGACCAATCCCACAAAACCCATGGCAAAGCCAGCATAATGCACAGCTTCTGGTGTCATGTTCTTATCCATTATGATCATAAGAGCATGACCTAAAGGCATCGTGAACAACACTAAAATAAACGAGGCGATGGCTCGCCAGAAATAGATCTTATCCTTTTCCATAAATTAATTAAAGCTTTCAGTGCTTAAAAGAGTTTGTCCACATCGACCGACATCCCTATCATTAGGTTTGTTCCATCAGTCAATGGGCAGTTCAAATAATAATATTCTGGTTTATAATTAAAAATGTTATCGAGTACAACACTTACCTTTACAGCCTTGCTGATACGCTGCACTAAGGATAGTTTGAAGAGTGCGTATGCTGGGTAATGGATATTCTTTATACCCTTAGAGATGTCATAGTAATCGACAAACTCTTCATTGTCAACTGCAGAGAGGAAGCGTCCATCTAATCCGATGTTCGTTCCATAGTTCTTCAACCACTGATGATCCCAATCGACATGACCTGTCATTGAGTGTTTGCGAGCAGGTATATACTGATTGTTAACAGCGTTGTTATTCTTGTCTTTAGGCAGACGCTCATTGGTATAAGCATAACTTAAACGGGCGGTAAGACCATTCGTCCATCGCGCTTGTGCCGTTGCCTCTCCCCCACTTACCGTATAGTTATTTAGGTTAAGATAAGGAAGATGAGGCATGACGTCCGATGGGCTCTTATAGTAAGGAGCACCCGTTGCTATCTTGTTCTCAATCTTGTTGCAATAAGCACTTACTGTAAAGTTATAGTGACCCTTTGTGTAATCAACCGAAGCATTGAAATTCTGGCTCACTTCTGGCCGTAAAGAAGGGTTGCCTTCGACCACCCATATACCCGACATGTCAAAGTTGTAGTACTTTTCTTTTAGTGTTGGTGCACGGAAGCCCATGCCATAACTGAGTCGAACATTTAGATTTCTTATTGGTTGATAACGTGCACTTACCTTCGGAGTCAGTCTTGAGATGTGTCCATCAGAGAAATAGTCGTAACGCAGCGCACCTACTACTTCCCAATACTTATTGATGTTCCAGTCGTATTGAGCAAATGCATCGAAGGAGTCTTGCTTACGTACTCGACCCTCTAAGTTCGTATTGAAGAGGTAATCATGCATATAGTCTGCACCCACAGAGAGGACATTCTCATCTTCAAACGTGTGCGTATAAAGTAGTCGAAGACTGTTCTGTACATTTGAATAGTCACGGATATCCAGTCGAGTGATGCGCTGATAGTCTGACTTATCATACTGGTCGAAAGCATAGGAGAGGTCTACACTGTTGAAGAGATCGGGTGTCCATGTTCCACGAAGGCCGCCTGTAAAGTCACGATAACGCTCTGGCACCTCCTCTGTACGTACCAACTGACGATAGAAATAACCGGCACGTCCTGTCAAGCGCAGCTTCTCATTCAGTGTATAAGTTAGCTGTTCCTTGAAGTTCCAGACAGCATCACCATAGATGGTAGATACGACGCGCGTAATAGGATTAGGTCCGTTGTGCACATTAAAGTTGTTGGAACTATTCCTGTTGACCGTCAGCAAGTTATTCCACTTACCCCTTGCGTACTGCCAAGATAGTCCATAGCGTTGCTCATGATGACGACCAAAGCGCATGTTAAGGTTGAGTGCGCATGGATTGGGCTTTTTCTTTGTGATGATATTGATAACTCCACCAGCGGCATTAGAGCCATAGAGTGCTGATGCAGCACCTTTCACAATCTCAATATGGTCAACATTTTCCATACCAATGCGGGTGAAGTCGACATCGTCCATCGTCTCTCCTGCAAGGCGTTCACCGTCAACAAGTATCAACATACTCTGTCCACCGAAGCCAGAAAAGTTCATGTGTACCTGCTGATTCATGGCGTATGAGAACTCAACACCTGGTATTATCTGCTGTAAGACATCACGTAGATTGGTGGCATCTGTCTTCATTATGTCATTAGCAGTGATGAGTTTCGTCAACACAGGGGTATTGGCAAGCAACTTTGGGGTACGTGTTCCCGTCACTACTACTTGGTCTAACTCTATCGTCTGGGGGATAGAGTCATTGGGAACATCAGCCGACATACCTTCAAAGGTGAGGCTGAGTAGGACTGACAATATAATGGTCTTTCGCATCATAGCCAATAACAAATATTAATGAAGACCCTTTCTTATCCTCGAATAAAGCATAACGAAAAGGGTTACGTGTCTAATTTAATATGGGTACTTATAGTTAATAGTCAACCAGCACTTGGTCCCATCGGTACCAATATAGTTCTGTAACTGCAAGGCAGCATACTTTCCATTCTTCAAACGAACGATGAATACATGCTTGTTCATCGTGAAGGCTGGTGGCATTGGGGGTATATCGATTTTCAACCAAGACGATAGTACCTTATTAATACGTATTCCCTGGCATCCAATCAGGCTCATAAGCATCTGTGACTGGTCCTCCCAAACCTCGTTCTCCGACCATTCGTCTTCTTGGAATGTTGCTCCTAAGAAATAGGAACTATTCTTTGGAAGCTCATTCAAAGAGGTGTATTTCGTTTCAAGTACGGCCCCACCGTTCGTCCTAACATTGTTACGATGAAAGGCAATGCTCCATGACTGTGGTTCAGGCTGCGCATCCGTAGCAGTAAAGCCACGCTTCTCATTTACCGAGATACCTTTCCCGAAGACATCAAACCAGTAAGTGTACATACCCGTTTTCCCATCACCACTACCCGACGACAGACTCGTAGGGATAGCATAATGCGTGAAATTTGTCTGTGCCTTGAGCAGTCCTGCAGTGTCTTTGCGCTCGATATACGTCTGTAAAGAGTCAAAGTCAACATAATACCAGTCCTTCCAACTGGAGGCATTAACAAGGAGTTGACCTTCTGTAGTTACACTTGATGAAGCAGAAGCCTCATCATATACATCATCAAAAATGCCGTTGCAGGCTGTTACCAACATCATGATGGCACAGCCTGCAAGGATAGAAATAGGGCGAAATACTCTGTGCATGAGCGTATAAAGTTTTACTTAGCCTTCTTACCAGTATAAGTTGCTGAGATTGGGAAAGGCATTTTGCCTACCTTATATTTGTTAGTTATGGTCAATGTACCATCCTCAGCAAGTGTAACGGTCATCTTACTTGTTTCTCCGAACTCGTAATTTTCATCCCTTTCCATCGCGCCGCCGGTTGCCTTGAAGTGTACTTTGATACCGTCTTTACTATAGTCACGACTAAAGCTATTGGTTGCCTTATCGTAAGCAAGGTTCTTTACGGTATATGTTCCTAATGTCAAGTTCTGCATCATTGTAACACCTGTGTACTTCTCTTCAGATGCTGTCACATTGATAGAGCCATCTTCATTAGCAGTAATCTTATACCCAACCGTTGCAGATGTGAATGGACCAAACATTCCACCCACATTCAAAGAGGTCGTACCAGTATAGTTTCCTGCCACCTTAGACGCTGCTGAAGCCTCAGCATAATGCCAAGTAATATCAGTACCACCCATGAGTGATGGGATTGAAATCTTTATTTCTGTCATCGAACCACTCATTGTTGCATCATACTCATTCATTGCACCGCCAGCTTTTGGGTTTGCAATCTTCATCTTTCCAGTACCGTTAATGGCATGATTAGCCATGGTTATCACGAAAGAACCAGTACCCCACTGAGTATCAGAAAACTCTGCAAGGAACTTACCACCGTCCTGCAACACCTTAATCTTAGCACCAGTGTCATAACGCACATTATTAATCATCTTGTTCTTTACAGTCAAATAGCCTGCAAACTCGTGTATCAACGTTGGTTGTGAAGGGGTTTCACTTGGCAAGAACTCAATCTTTGAAATATCTGATGCGTTATAAGTTACAACGCTACCATCTGTCTTTGTTACCTTTAATGACTGTGCCTGTACTGCGAGTGCACTCAAGAAAGATACGATTACTAAAGTAAAGATCTTTTTCATTTACGTATGAATTTAAATGTCTTAGATAATGATTTAACTACAAAAACGCCTGTTTGTCCGTCGAGAGGAATCTCAACAGTACCGCTTTGGCTTACGGTAGAACGGCCTACCAACTGTCCATTAATGGTGTAAACAGCTACCTGGCTACCTGCTTTCAGGCCTTCTCCCTTCAAGGAGTTACCAAAGGAAAAGACGGCATTGTTGCCTTCTCCATTAAGAGACTCAATGCTTAATGGATCATCTTCGAAGGCAAAAGCACGGAAATCTGTCAAAGGATACTCTACTGTTTGGCTTCCAGCAGTCAAAACCATGGCGGTGGAAGTGAAGGTAACAGTAGGCTTCTCAGACAGAGCAAAGTAAGTGTTATTGCCATCTTTGTCACTTACTTTCACGTGCTTAGCCGCAGAGACAGAGATAGAAGTCATCGAAGCTAACAGCGTAACAGCAAGTGTAAGAAATAAATTTTTAATTCTCATGTTACTGATTCAGTTTATATTAATTCTATTCGAATGCAAAGTTATAAGAAACATCAGTATGCCACAATACCTATTTATTATGATTTTAGCCCACAGAACACTTAAAAATTACTTACAAATGCTTATGGTCTGCGACCTAAACGACGATAGGAGGCTGCGTAACCTACTGATTTCTCGATTTTTCCCAAGCAACTACTGTACCCTAACTCGGCTTCTTTATGTCCTCTTCTCATCATTGTCAACATACAAGAAGAGCGTTAGGAACGAGCAACTCATTGTCGTTTTCAAATTATTTTCATGAAGAAAAATATTTTTTTTCACGACAAGAAATATTTATTTTCATGATAAAAAATATTTTTCTTCATGATAATAATTCGGCATGACTACTTTTGCCTATTTGGGAAACACGCCTTACTAACTGATTGCCGATAACGTTCTACATTGTATAAAGCCGTTACGTCCTATGGAATAGCATGCGAATATTGGTCGAGACGTTCGTCTTGTTGACCCATGAAAACAATAAAGGCTGAAACCCACTGTCGGATTTCAGCCCTTAAACTCTATGTATAAAAAACGCTACAAGCCATTGACATTCATAATGCCAATGGCGGGATATTACGTTAGAATCTGCCTTTGCTTCATCTCTAAATACTTATTGATGACATCAATGCTAAGCTTGTCGGGGGTTGTCAACACGCTATATATACCATACTGACGCAGTGTTGAGACTATCAAACGCTTCTCGTAGGCGAATTTCTCGGCTATAACGTGCTGATAATACTCCTCCATAGAGCGCTTAGGGGAACGTATGTAATCGTTCATCTCAGCATCCTCAAAGAAGACAACAAGTACTCGGTGCCACTGACTAAGCAACTTCAAATAAGCTAACTGCCTATTGAGAGCTGTTATACCAGAGAAGCTCGTGTATATAATAAACAGACTTCGCTTGCTTACCTGCTTATGTACATTAACACACAAATTACTGAAGTCGGTCTCACCGAAATTGGTTTCTTGTGCATAAAGTGCCTCCAAAAGGGTCTGCATCTGTCCTGTTCGGTGCGATGGAGCTACGAATGTATCTATCTTATCAGCAAAGGTTATCAACCCCGCTTTGTCATCACGACGCATAGCAACGTAGGACAAGACCAAAGAAGCATTTATACTATAATCGAGAAGCGTCATTCCACGGAACGATTGCTGCATAACACGCCCCTTATCAATCACCGAGAATATCTGTTGAGAACGCTCATCACGATAGACATTCACCATCAGCTGGTTGCGACGTGCACTGGCTTTCCAGTTTATACTACGGTAGTCATCCCCTTTCACATAGTCTTTTATCTGCTCAAACTCCGTATTATTACCCACACGACGAATACGTTTTATACCCATCTCTGTGAGGTTATTGCTCATTGCAAGAAGTTCATAACGATTTAACATCAGATAAGAAGGATAGACCTTAACGTCCTTTGCATCGCCCAAAGTATAGCGTCGCTCTACAAGTCCTATGCTGGTACGTGTGAAGCAACGTATCTTACCAAAGGAGTAGACGCCCCGCTTGACTGGTGTCAGTGTGTAACGAAGTACCGTATGACCCATAGCTGCAAGAGAACTCTTATAACTGATATCTCTTCGTTGGAATACTTCTGGAGCCTCATCGATAATCGTCAGCCACACAGGGAAGGAGTACTTACTCTCAAGACTTATCTTGACAACATTCTTATCACCATTAGAGAAACGCTCAGAACAGCTTCGTTTTGCACTTATCCCACGACGATGATAAAGCATAACGGCATCTATCACAACCATTACAGCAAAGATAAACAGAAGTATCTTTACACCTGTAAAAAGCTGTGGGAACACATAACCAAACCCTGCTAAGAGGGTTAGACTTGCTAAGATGATATAAAACCGTTTGGTAAGGAACATTTCTTTATCTTTTGTTAGGTGTTAGCGGGTGTCGAGGGAGGGCCATAAAGAAGATAACAAACTATCCGCCAGCATACAACATCAGTATGGCGACGCTGAGTTTATCATCCTCCGTCAGACACCATTACTTAGGAACTTCCACCTTATCAATCAACCTCTGTGCAACTTTCAACGGAGTGTAACCCTCCATTTCGGCCTCAGCTGTAAGGATAAGACGGTGTTGAAGAATACTTGGAGTAACGAACTTAACATCTTCAGGCGTCACAAAGTCGCGTCCACCCAATAGTGCACTTGCCTTAGAAGCATTGAGCATTGCCACAGACGCACGTGGACTGGCACCGAGGAAGACTGCCTTTGAGGTGCGTGTCTGCTGTACGATGTTTGCGATATAGCGTAGAAGGCTCTCTTCAACATATACAGTATCCAACTTCTTACGCATCTGCAAAAGTTCGTCAATGGTCAACACGGGTCTAACATCGGCTAACTTGATGAGGTTTCTCTTCTCTTGATGGCGCTTGAGGATGTTCATCTCTTCATCAACAGATGGATAACCCATACTTATCTTAAATAGGAAACGATCGAGTTGGGCCTCTGGTAGACGATAGGTACCCTCCTGCTCGACTGGATTCTGCGTCGCTATAATCGTATAGACATCACTCATACGATGCGTGGTACCGTCTACTGTAACCTGACGTTCCTCCATTACCTCGAAGAGAGCAGCCTGTGTCTTTGCAGGAGCACGATTGATTTCATCCACAAGGACGAGGTCTGAGAATACAGGACCCTCATGGAAATCGAACTCAGAAGTCTTAAGATTGAAGACAGTCGTACCGAGTACATCGCTTGGCATAAGGTCTGGCGTGAATTGAATACGGCTGAAACGGGCATCTATCAAGCGAGACATTAGTCGTGCTAATAAGGTCTTAGCTACTCCTGGCACACCTTCTATCAGCACATGACCGTCTGCAAGGATCGCTGTCAACAACAAGGCAACAGCTTCTTGCTGCCCAACGATAACCTTACTGATTTCCTCTCTCAACTGTCTAACCTTCTGACTAAACAATTCAAGGTCAGCTCTTTCTTCTTTATACTCTTCCATCTTATCTATTGTTTACGCTTCATTAATACTTTACTTATTATGCGTTTATCACATTAAAAGATTATTGATTATCTTATCCATACCGTCTATTGCCTTCCGCAAAGCGGCATCATTGATATATTCATCAGCCTTTAGATAATGGTCGACACGGTCGAGAATCATCCTGACCTCAGCCTCTGGCATCCCTGCTCGGAGTGCTATCTGTGCCACATCATCTTTTCTTGTTTCGGTGTCCTCCACATCAACCATCATCAGACGACGAAGGGTTTCAGTAAAATAAGCATACTTCTTCTGCAGTAAGTCATGGTTGATATGCTTTTGATAATAAAGTGTTCCGATCAGTTTCACAAACTCTAACGAGCGGTTCTTAGGCTCTTCTACAACAGGGATAACACGCTGTCGCCTGCGAGCATAGAACACACAGAACAGTAAGAGTCCTCCTATTGTGAGATAGGCAGCCCACCGCAAAGGTTCGTTCTGTAGCCAGAAGCGTAGCGGAGTTTCCTCGTTAATCTCTGCTTGAGGCGTATAAGCCTCCGTACGAACGATTGGTAAGCCACGAAACTGTGACATCAAACGAAAGACAAGACCATTAGCTTGCTCGTCAAGAATACCATAGTTGGTTAATAACAATGGTTCGCAAGAAAAGAAGAGTTCTCCTTTCCCTCGTTGAATACGAACTACACGGGGCACCCAGTAGCTATCAACCTTATCAGTATACTCATCTGTCTGCCAGTTCTTAACCAAGATATCATACTTAGCTGGCTTATCCACATCGACTTTGTCGCCTGACATTGCAGAGTAAATACTGTATTTCTTATTCTGATAAGGCGACTGCCGACACCAAACTAACGTATCGTATGGAATCTCTTGATTCTCAATTGAGGCCTTGACCTGCATGGGAGAGAAGCCATATTGCCCACTAATCGTTAATTGTAGGTCGGGATAGAGAGAGTCAGGGGTTATTGATGACGTTGCAATAAATACCTTATTACCTGCTTTCAGAAGTCGGTCTAACGCACGGAGGTCGGTTGGTGAAGGGTTAAAATCGATTGATTGAATTAAGAAGGCATGTGGTTTCTTACCATAGCCCTCACGTTCCAACTGTGATAAAGTCTTTCGTGTCACCTCATACCCAGCAGGAACTGATTTCTTCATCAGCGAGTCGAACACCGCACAACCAAAGGGTTGCCTATCATGATGACTAAAGGTAGGATCCCAAACAAACATCGATGGTGCACTCAACTCTAATAGGAAGACTAAGACGAGGAAGCCAACTATAAAGATCAAGAACTTTTTGTTCATCGCTTACCTCCTTCCTTTATCTTGCTTTCTAAGTCTAAGAGCAGCTTAACAGTTTCTTCCGAAGCTTGGTAATTACCATATCTTACACGCATAAAAGCAGTTGTCATCCGTCCAAACTCAGCAGATAAGAATTCACGAGTGTACTGTGTTGGCGTCTTATAAAGCTGCCAACTAATCATATTATTATCTGATAACCATCGAAGTGTACGCAAATAGACTATTCGAACAGCCTTATAATAATCCTTCTGCGCCATTGCCTTCTCATATACAGCGTCGAAATTGACTCCATAGATATTGTCTTCCTCATCGTCGTCAGCCGTCACCTTGCCCGTTCTACCAAAGAGTTTGAATTGATAACGATACAAGATAAAAGCTATCAGACCCACAACTACAAGCCCAAGGAAGATGTAAACGACCATTCGAAAGTCCAAATCGCCATCATAATCAAAGATATCAGAGAAGAAATCACCTATCTTCTGAATCAACCAACTCGTCCAGTCGAGTTCTGGAGCCTGTAACTCGCGTGCATAATCGTATGCTTCATCAGCGCAATACTGGTGAAGTAAGGTTGTGTCACACGACAGAGTATCAGTCAATGGTTGTAACATACGAATGGTTATCAGAGTTTATCAAAATTGTCAATATCGTTATCTTCCTCCTTCAACTCCTCAAAACGCTGTATATCCTTCTCTACTGAGAACCCATCTTCTTCCTCTGCTATACTTCCATAGTGGAACGCCAAGGCAAAAGTAGAGAGTGTCATCGTAAGATACATACAGAAGTTCATGAATACAGATGCCAAGTACACGCAGAAGCTATAGACTGGACTACCTACAAAAGCAGCCTGACTTGACTGATCTACTATAAAGACTCCTCTCACAATAGTCAGCATATACCATGGTAGAGTAGTAAAGGAACTGATGGTATTGCTTAGGAATCCCATTACAAAAATCAATCCTAACAATGACCAGAAGGATTTGAATCCTAACCTTATACCACGTAGAAGCGCATTGAACAAAGACTCGTCTTCTTCAAAGACATATACTGGTATTGCCATTGAGACCGGTAGACTGAACACAAGAATGCCCAGAAAGAAGAACACCACCAGTATCACCGTATCAAGAAGTACTGTGAATGTGATGAGAAGAGCCATAAGAACAATTAGGATAGCAACCAAGACCAAGGACATTACCAACGACCGTTTGATTACCTTAATAATCGTCGGTTTTAAGTCACTCATCATCACTCCACGCAGTCTGTTAGGGCTTGCTTGATAATACTTAACCATTCCAAAGCAGATACCCGTCAATAGAATAGTTCCAACCATCATACAAAGACAGTAGCCCAAGTACGCTCCTCCCATTCGAAGCAACATGCTATCTGACAAATCCATGTTGTTGCCTATACCCAACGTATTGGTATAAAAAGGCGTCAACACATTCACCATCACCTCCATAACAACCCCCTGTACCAAGCAAAGAGGCAAGAGTAGGTAGGTACATGCACGTAGTAACAACTTGAAATTCTCACGTATAAAGCCGAAAACAGCAGAGAATTTCTCACCGATGCTTCGCATCTCATAAAGTTCAATCTTTGGTCTTTCTATTTGCATTGCGCTGATAATTACGTTTATAAGGTAAGTAAATAAAATAAAACACGACAAAAGCTAATGATAACAGGATGATACTGAGCCGAACAATATCGTTCAGTCCCGTATGACGAGTTATGAAACTCTCGATAAAACCTGCTAAGATAAAGATTGGGATAGTACCCACAATAATCTTCATTCCCCTCTTTGCGCCACGTTGAAAGCTAACGATACGTGAATAAGTACCAGGGAATAGCCATCCATTGCCTATCGCCAATCCTGCAGCACCTGCCACAATGATAGCCGAGAGTTCCAATGTTCCATGCAACATCGTGGCTAAAAGACTTTCTCCTAATAGTCCGTGCTGATAAAAGAAGGTGTCGAAACAACCTATCATGATACCATTTCGGAAGAGTAGTATGCCCGACATAAAACTTGTCAGTACGCCAGAGACAAAGACATTAAACGACACCATGATATTATTTAGCGTAATACTGAGGAACATGTTTGCCTCACTTTCTTGGCCATATACTCCCATTGGCTGACCCTTAGCTATATTTTCAAGTGTCATATCCATGTATCCATCGCCCAAAATAAGCCGTGGAAAAGACTCATCACCTAATGTAGACACAACGCCTACCAGCACACTTATCATGAAGATAACAAAGGACAAAAGTAGCATACGACGTTCCTTCCACATCACGTCAGGCACCTCTTGTGTCCAAAAGGTTATCAGTCGTCCCCATTTCTCACGTTTATTGCGATAGATCTCATTATGTAGTGCTGAAGCAAGGTTATTCAGGTAGATAGTTATACGCGAACGAGGATAATGTGTTTGAGCAAAGGCAAGATCGGCTGTCAGCTCGGTATAAGCATCAGCCAACTGGTCGGGCATCTCAAACTTAACATTCTCTATCATCCCCTCCATAGTCCTCCACTTAGCAATGTTATTGCGTATAAATAGTATCTCCTTCATGAAAAATCACATGTATAAGCGCACATTATTATTCAATTGAGCGCAAATTTAGAGTTTTTTTTCTACATTTGCAACAGAAACAACATATAATTAACAATAGATATGTCGGAAGCCAACATCATTACCGGACAATATGTGCAAATAAGTCAATCTCCTGCCAGCTTAGGTGAACGCATCATGGCGCAGGTTATTGATAGTGTTTTAATTATCTTTTATGTGATTGGCATCTCTATTCTCATTGTCGAAACCAAAGCTGACTTCTTTACGAATAACATCTTCTTCGCACTCGCTATATACCTACCAGCACTTTTCTATTCGTTCTTAATGGAGCTGTTTAATCACGGGCAAAGCGTGGGAAAGATGGTCATGCACACCCGTGTCGTGAAGAAGGATGGTACGACTCCGGGGATTGGTAATTTCTTCATGCGTTGGCTTCTGCAACTTGTCGACATCGGTTTCTCTTGTATTGGAGTCTTGGTCATACTGATCACGAAGGATTCTCAGCGACTTGGCGACCTTGCTGCAGGCACTATGGTGATACGTATCAACAACTATCGGAAGATACAAGTGTCGCTTGATGAGTTCTCATACCTCGACAGGAAGTATAAGCCAGTATATCCACAAGCAGAAGACCTCTCCCTAAATCAGCTTGATGTCATCCAACGTACGCTTAACACAGAATACGGATATGAACGTGAAAGGCGTATCACCTCGCTTGCTGCTAAGGTTAGGGAGCATCTGAAGATTACTGATACTAAGACTGATGACGAGAAGTTTCTCTATACAATCTTACGTGATTACCAACATTTTACATTAGAGATTATCTAACAGATTACGACCGTAGAAATACAACAAAATGATAAAGTAAGGACAAGGGAACATTATCTGCTAATAAAACACGCCTCGGATTGGTAGGCTTTCTCTGTCTTTCTACATTTTATATAAAGGTAATCCTAAGTCCTTCTCCCGCTCTTCGGCCGATGTGTTGATGCCCATCTCATGATGAGTTGACAAATAAACACAATCCTTACCTACTATCGAAATGAAAGCTACCATCTGTTAGAAAAGAGTTATCATGGCAAGCATAAAAGACAAGCTATTGGCTATTGGGGTTGCGTTGGCCTACCCTCAGGTAAGATTGAAGCCTGCAATTACAAAGGAGCATTTCTCTGGCAAGTGGGTTCTTGTCACTGGTGCATCGCACGGAATAGGTAGGGCTCTAACCGAGAAACTCATTGATGCTGATGCAAATGTTTTCCTCATCGCTCGTAGCGAAGCGGACTTACAATGCTTATGCGACCGAGCTAAGCAGAGGGGGAACCGTGCTGACTACTGTGCAATAGACCTTAGAGACAGAGAGAAATTGGAACTGCTTTGTCAAAAACTAAAGGAAACTCTACCGCAGTTGGATTACTTCTTCTGTAATGCTGGTAAGTCTATCCATCGTAAGATCACGGATGCATTGGATCGACTACACGACTATGACCGTACAATAGACCTTAACTATCGTGCCTTAGTGGCCTTGTCATTGGCACTATTACCTGCCTTGAAAGCGAGTAAAGGAAGTATCATCTACTCTTCATCAGTGAGTACACGCTATCCGATGGCACCGGGCTGGTCGGCTTATCACGCTTCGAAATGTGCCTATATTATAAGCGATTGCCATGAGAAGAAAGAATGAAGCTATCCTTTCTATCCTCTATCGCTTACACATAATCTCACCAAAGGGCATATTTGTGTGGACTAAAAACCTCATCTCTGAAGGTATCAGCCTAATGGCACTGCTCCGTTTTGCGGCTCATTTCTATCCACAACGCTGTGCCCTGAAAGATGGGAAGGCGACATTGACCTATCAGGAGACTTACCAGAAGGCACAAGACCTTACCCAACTCCTTCATACGCAATACAATCTACGGCCTAACATGCGAGTCGCCATCTTAGGACGAAACAGCCTTATCCTTACTTTACTCCTCCCTGCTCTCTCTCGACTTGGCGTACAAACCGTCTTATTAAATACGGATATGGGAAGAGAACAACTATCCAACCACCTTAGAGGACGACAATATCAACTCTTTATCTATGACGACGACCTCATAGAAAACCTACCTCCTATCTCGTATCAGACTGTCACTACCACCGAACTTCACCACCTTATTATATATAGGGACTATCAGTACGAACGAAAAAGACTCCCTCGAATAGGGCGCGGAAGGGAGATTATCATCCATACTGGCGGTTCGAGCGGAAACTATCAGCGTGTGGAACGGCGCCCATCTGTCACATCCTTTCTTCCACCACTCGTTGCCCTCCTTCGAGAGATAGGGGTCTATCAATATCAGAGTGTACTCATCGCTCTCCCTTTCTATCATGGTTTCGGACTTGCCACACTCATCGTTTCTCTCTTGATGGGAAAGGAAATCTACTTACAAGGACGCTTCGATGCTCCAAAGACCTTAGAGATTATTCAGCATGAGCACATCGAAGTAATGCCTATCGTCCCTGCCATGCTTTCAAGAATTTGGCAGACGACAGGGGCAAAAGAGATGATGAAGAGTCTGAAATGTATGATTTGCGGTGGGGATAGTCTCCCTAAAAGCCTCATCAACCTAACCCATAATCAACTTGGCGAGATACTCTTCAATCTATACGGTACGTCTGAAGCTGGCTTCTTCCTGCTGGCTACCCCTCATGACCTCGCTTCTTTCGACGAGCCTACACTTGGTAAGGCTATATGGGGAGTACGCTGTAAGATTAAAAAGACCGACAAGGAGAATACTGGTGCCTTGTGGGTACAATCAAGTTGGGCCATGACAGGACGTAAGAATAAGTGGCAGAACACGAAAGACATTGTCTACCAAAATGCAGAAGGCTACTTTTTCCATCGTGGCCGTACCGACCGAATGGTTGTTTGTGGTGGTGAGAATGTACATCCCGAACACGTAGAGCAGGTGCTTCTCTCCCACCCTCTCGTCTCCGCTGCACGTGCGTTCAGTGTCCCCGACCCCGACTTTGGCAATGTTATCCACGCTGAAGTAGAATGTACTCACAATTCCTCTCTCTCCCAGTCTGCCCTCCTCAACTGGCTTCGTCCCCAACTCTCACGGGCAGAAATGCCACATGCTATCACGTTTAAGACCATCGATATGCTCTCTACTGGTAAGCAGAAAGCACATTGAAATCCCTTCTCTCACAGAGTTGCACAGAAAATTTCAATCACAACACAAGCAACGAAAGAGGGGTAACCTCGGTAATCACTCCCCTCTCCAATCGGAGAGGGGCTGGGGGTGAGGCCGCTCTCTCTCATGTTCTCCTTTATTCTCTCACAGAACTACACAGAAGAACAGAATACACAAGGTTTCACAGAGACATTAAGTCAACCGAGAACACAGAGCCTTTCAGCCATTGTTGGGTGTTGGGTGTTAATTGTTAAGTGTTGATGATTAGCAATAACGCTCTGTGATATCTGTCGTCGCTTGCCGGCGTTTGTGGGTTCTCTCTGTTCGCAGAAAGGGTTCTGTTCATCTGTGAAAATCTGTGAGAGATAAAATCCCAAACGAGCCTCTCGCATTCTTTTCTCACAGAACTACACAGAAGAACAGAAATCACAAAGGCTCACAGAGACATTAAGTCAACCGATATCACAGAACGATATAACCAAAATTAGCAGAAAGGTTCTGTGATAGTATCGTCATTGATATCACATCAATGGATTCCCGCTGGAAACATAATTAAAACTAAATTAATCAATTCAGTATTATTAAAACCGAACTTTTTTCTTTTCTTGAATATTAGCCCTATTGGCCTCATTAGGCTCATAAGCCCAATATCCTTGCCTATCCTTGGCCAGCTACCGGGCCACTTCCTCCTCCATTCTTTTTCTTGTCCTTATCTGCTTCCTCCTTCTTTCTCACCGACTCGTAAGAGTTTACGGCAAGCTCACTCTTCAATTCTCTTCCGGGCGTAAAGACCACGCGCGGCTTAATCGTCTCAGTCTTAAAGGCCTTTTCCGTTGCAGCTCCCTCGCTTGACAGTGTCAAGCGCATTGTGCCAAATTCTCCCAACTGAACGCTAAAGCCGTCACGAAGGTAATGAGGCAGACAATCCATAAAGTTCGCCAGCACGTTCTCAATGTCACCACGGGTCAGCGAAGAACGCCCCGCAATGTCATGCGCTATATCTCGCAAGGTCTTCTTCCCCACGTTCACAGGACTTGCATAAAACTTTCCAGGACCTGTCTTGGTACCTGGTTTTCTTCTTTCAATCAATTTGATCTTCATTGTGTTTAAGATTTTATTAGTTATTACTTACTTCTGCTGCACTTTGCAGCAACACGTCTTTCATTAGTTTCGTTTCTTATACCGAGCATAATTTGCTTAAGTAAAAGCGTTTTTGTTCAGTATTCAAAAGAGAAATAAAACCGCCGCAAAGCTTTGAAAAATCCGCACGATGCGGAGGTTTAAAACGCATATTAAGTCAGAGTAAAATTTCTAACGGGTCAGAAGAAAATTTCTAACCTGTTAGAAATTTACGGGGAACGTGTTAGCGAGAAAATTCTAACGGGTTAGAAATTTTCTTGCAACGGGTTGGATATTTCAATGTCTCTCACCCTCCTTTATCCTGTTAGGCTCCCTCCCCTTTTACTTCCCTTCGGTCAATGACCGTTGGTTCGGGGAGGGTCGGGGTGGGGCTTTTAGGACTACTCGAACCCACCAACCCTGATCCCGAAGTAGCGGTAGCCGAATTCGAGCACCTCGACGGAGCCACTGCCGAAGTACAGGGAGTACGCGTCTATGCTGTTCCGTGGGTTAGCACTTGACGACCAATAGACGCCGGTGCCGCCAATGCTGCGCGGCTCACCAGACCAGTAGTAACCCATCGCGGGCAGGTAGAAGTAATTACCTGCATCGGCGGCGGAAGGGAGGCTAGAGTTGTTGATACTATTGCTGTTGTTTCTGTATCTCTTCCATGTTGTACGCATGTCGGTTGAACCGTCGGCAGATTTCTCGGTGTCGTAATGACCCTCTGCCTGTAATACAGACTTCTTCTTAAACCACATACCACCTTTATGTAAATGACCCATAGTTGTCCATAATTCATCTGCATCCCAACGGGGATCGCCGTACATGCAATACCAAGATAGCTCGTTAGCGTTGGGAAGGTCTTTACATGGAGTGTGGGTGGCGTCGAAGCGACCTGAACCGCCGCCCTCGTGGTAGTAACGTGAGTCAGTGTTGCTCTGGGCGTAGTTGCCGTTTCTGTTACCTTCCAACACTGTCTGGTCTTTATTGGCTGACCACCATTCGTGACCCTTCCAATATTGTTCCTGGGCATCCCACATGTAATAATGGTCGCCATCGTATTCGTGTACGTTGAGGTCGGCGGTCATATCGTAGTAGGTGTTTGAAGCGTATGCTGTAGATGGATATGTCTTAGTTATGGTGCCTTCCACTTGTGTATCCACGTCCTTTACCCAATAACGTACCCTTAAAGTATGAGTACCTGGCTTAATCACCATGTAAGCTCCGTTATTCGTTACGTCAGCTGTGTTGTTGTCCAGTGGAAAACCGTTGTGGTAGAAACTGCTTGTTGGGTCTTTTGTCGTTAAGACTATCTTTTTGCTCCCAGTTCCTGTGGAAACGAGTAATCTGCCATTAGGTTGTCTGACAGTGTAGGTCGCAGCGATATCGTTGTCGGAGGTTACTTCTACCTTTGTTAAGTAACAGTTCTGTAGAATTTCGTTACTTGTGTAAGGCTGGAAGACCAAGTAAGCTGCCTGATGCTCTAACTGGAAGCTAAAGATGCTACCGCCTACTGCTCCTGTTGCCGTAGCTGTACCGTAGTCACCAGCTGTGCCGAAATGCTCGGTGTTGTCTGGGGCTGTCTGCGTTTGATTAGTAGAGATAGTTACTTTGCTGCCGTTACTATTCTTACCCAAGTAATAAACTTTATAACTTGCACTTGCGCCAAACTTGCCAGGAACTCTATAACGGAAGGAAGCTACCTTCTGAGTTGGAGCGTTGCTACTCTTCTGCAATACACCATCATCATCCTTTACGTAGATATAATCGCCTGCTTCCCAATAGAAGTCACCGCTGTCGTAATCCATTGACGTACGCGTCTTATTCTCGCCACCTGCCACGAAGGTCGTTAAGTTCTTATTCTCTTCCTCGTTTGGCTTTGCTGGGTTCTGAGACACGTCGTCCTTTGTACATGAAGCCAAGGCCAAACCTAAGCTCAGCATGATGCCCAAAGACTTTATCCCTGATAAAAGGGACTGATGTTTCATTGTCTGTTTCATCTTTCTTTTTTCTTTGTTCGTTTTCTGTTAATTAATCGCTTTAGAAATTAGTCGTCCCATGATGATGAGCTGTCATCGTTAGCTTCCTCATTGCTGCCCTCCTCAAGGTGCTCATCATTCCATAAGCCGAAGGCCTTCGCTGAAGCCGTTGGACCGCTGGCGTGGGTTGCCTTCTTGTGCTGGCTCGGGAAGGATGTATCCATCAAATAAGTGCTTTCACTTACCTGAACTATTTCACACTTTGGTGCAGAATAGTTCTTCTTTTGTTTCTTTTTCTCCATTGTCTTATTGATTAAAAATAGTTATTATTTCGTGCATGACTCTCATCGTTATTACGAGTTAATTTTATTTTAACTGGCCGCAAAGGTAGTGAGAATATATGAAACAAACAAGAAATTAGCAAAAAAATATAAAAGTAAATAGAAAAGCGTAGCTAAACTTTAACGTTTAGGGCGCATAGCATATCAAGTAAGGACATAACCTTTATTAAATAGCGAGAGGAAAAAGCAAAACAAAATTGGTTCTTCCAAAATATGGAGTGATAAATTAAGCCTACTACATATAAAAGGCACACAGAGAAGGGGAGAGCACGGAGGTGCCGAAGGCACAAAGAGCGACAGAGCCGTAGTGTACGTGTTACTGATAGCTTTGGTAATAAACGTTTTTAACTAATCTTGCAAACCACTGCTTTGTAATGAAGTAGGCCAAAGTATTAATAAAACTCGCAAATATCCTCTGTTCCTCCACGCACCAACGATGCCTCTGTGTCAACAATAGATTTGTTATAAACAATCCTCCGTGCTCTCCATTTCTCTGTGTGACCTTTTTTCAAGGTTCTAATCTCAGAAAGTATCACTCCAAATTGCTGAAGATCCAAAAAACTTGCCCCTCAACACCAAGAGTGGCGACAGGGGCAAGAAAACGAAAATTAAATTACCAAACTAATAATACTAATATATAATACTATGTAATACCAATATTTATTCTTTTAGAAGAAAACTTTCAAAGAATAATAATACCGTATCTATCTTTAATAGAATAACGATATACTATTGTGCTTTCCAATTCATAATAGCATCCTTCTTAGTTCCTCCGTTGGAAAGTGCCAAGAAGTCCTTTGTAAAATGCAAAGCGTATGTACCATCTGGAGCACTTGGAACTACTGGAGTATTTGTGCTAGGGAAATAAGTTCCAGTAACTCCAACATCTTTCATTATACCAGTTTTTCCATCACGGAAGAAACGATAACGTCCTTCTGCAGGTAAGAAGAAATACTTGTTGATATCAGAACTTGAAGGACGACCTTGTATAGCTGGTGTGCTAAACGATGCTTGTAAAACTGGATTAGAGTTATAATCAACACCTGTAGCACCTATACTTGCCGTGAACCCAGAAATATACGCCTTTTTCTTTATCCACATTCCGCCTTTCTGAACAGTTCCCATACCATTCCATGCCCATAATTCATTAGCATCCCAATGTGGGTCTCCAAACTTTGCATACCAAGTAATCTCATTAGTCGTTGGACAATCCTTTGAACTATTTTGCGCCCTTGCTGACATTGAAGTAGTAGGATTATACCATCGAATATCACTAGATGAAACAGGATAATTATTTATGCCATTTGTATCGTATGTATCATTTTTATATGGTTGGTCAGCTGTATGCCCAAACCAAGTATCATATTTTGCATCCCATAAGTAATATTCACGACCTATCGTATTTGTGTCGAAATTTGACTTTATATCATAAATATTACCTGCAACAAAAGTTGAACTAACATACTTCGTAACAGTACCGGCCTGTCCTATATTTGGATCTAACAATTGATATTGTATTGTAAGAGTATGAACACCTGGTGCAATAACAACATAAGATGCAAAACTCTGTGTTTCAATATTAGGAATAGAGAAATTATTTGTTGTTAATGAAATAGTATTTGAAGTTGAAGATATAGGGGCAGTGCTCAAGTTCCCTGAAGAAAAATCGTAGACGCCTGCAATAGCATTATTTGATATAATTTTGATACCTGTTAATTTACAAGCCATGAATGCAGCATTAGTACTCCTAGGCATCAAACATAAGTATGCAGCTTTATGCTGAAGAGTGAACACGAAAGATGAACCACTACCTGTTGCAATAGCTGTACCACAATCACCAGATACACCTGCATGAGAAAAATCATTCGCTACAGTTTGAGATTGATTAGCCGCAATCGTTACTTTTGTTCCATCAGAACTACCGCCTACATAATTCACTTGGCATCCATTTGAATACATGCCATTAGGCATATTAAAAAGACCTTTTGCTTTTGTCGTATTTAATACTCCAGCTGAGCTTTGATGGAACACACCAGAATTATCTTTTACCCATATTTTATCGCCTGAACTCCAATAAGCTATAGCTCCATTACCTATAGTATGTGTAATAGAAGTACGGGTAGCAGTTTGATTATTATCAATACCACCTACAAAACTAATAGTGTTTTTGTTTTCTTGTATGTGAAAATCTTCTTGTCCCACTTCATTATTGTTAGAACATCCTACAGCAAAAATTGTAGATGCAATTGTTGTAATTAAAAAAATCTTTTTCATAATCATTTAATTATTCCACAGAGTATAACTACTCTTTTCTTCATTAATATATTCCTCTTCATCCTCTTCAGTGAATAAAGTTTGTTTGGCATTTTCAAAGCTTCCACCTTGGCCAATGTTAGAATGTTGCCCACTTACTTGGTCCAACAATGTTTCAATTTCTGTGCAGACTATTCCACACATGGGCTGTTTGTAAGCCCTCTTTACCTTTTCCATAATTTTCATTTGAGTTTAGAGATACAACTTCGTGTATCGGGTTGATTTCATCCGTAATTAATTATCGTTACATGTTGATTATTTGTCAGAACTATAGACTTAAGATCTCATCTCGTATTTTCGTTAGAACCATGTGCCATCATAGAGAAAATGACACACAAACGCGAACAAAGGAAACTCCGAAAAGTCCTTTGTTTACAGGGGTTGCACGGCACGCCTCGCGCGCGTATGCGAGAAGAAAAAAGTGGGGAGGTTAGGCCTG
>QWCO01000132.1_pt1 | contig 38452 bp, 35 predicted proteins | sample 1972611 | NCBI WGS metagenome assembly QWCO01 (sample SAMN09866706, study PRJNA288562) | Human oral metagenome isolate term1_saliva, whole genome shotgun sequencing... | reverse complement strand
TCTCCGAGAGATGCAGACAACCTCTCGCTACGCGTCGAGAACGTCTGCATCTCTCGGAGAGGGACACTCTTTTATTGCACTTCGTTTTGGAACTTGCATTAGCCTTATTAGCTCAATAAGGCTAATATGGAACCCTTAAAAAATGCAAAAAGCAATCATCGCTCTTATACTTTTCGTATTTTTGCAGTCGAATTAATCAGTTTAAATAAAGGTAATAGGTTATGTTAAGAAAACAATTAGTATCAGTAACGGCTGTAGCAGTATTAACTACTGGTGTTGCTTTCGCTGCAGTGCAGCAGGATAGGGTAATGTATAGGCAGGCAGATGGCACCTACGTTGTCAATACGACCACTCTTTGTCAAAATGTCAAGGGCTTTAAGGGTGCTACACCCTTGGAGGTTTTTATCAAGAATAATAAGGTGGTTAAGGTTGAGGCTTTGCCAAATCATGAAGGACCAAAGTTCTTAGATAAGGTAAAACAAGGTCTTTTCCCAAAGTTTAGTGGCTTGAAGGTGTCAAAGGCAGCGAAGGCAAGTAGTATTGATGGGGTCACTGGTGCTACCTATACATCACGTGCTGTAAAAGAGAATGTGGCTGCTGCCGTAGCTTACTATAAGAAGAATAAGTAAGAGTTAGATAACTATAAAATAGAAAAAGATGATTAGATTAAATGCTTTTTTCAAAGTTAAGGCTGGTGTGACAACAGCCCAAGTGAAAGAACTCGCAGATGAGTTAGTAGCACTTTCACGTAAAGATGAAGGTAACAAGGGCTATGATTTGTTTGAGAGCACAACCCAACCAGGTGTTTTCCTTTTCTGTGAATCATGGGAGGACAAGGCTTGTTTGACTCGTCATGCTCGTTCAGAACATTTCACTCGCATTGTTCCTGAATTAGAGAAACTAACTGATGGCGGCTTAAGCATTGAACAGTTTGAGCGCTAATCACAAATAACTCTCTTTTCATTATCCTTTAGTCATTGACTATTTAGTCGAAGAGTTGGGGTAAAGAAACTAAATAAAAAGAGCGTATCAAGAAGTATTCAATCTTCTCGATACGCTCTTTCATTATCCTTGATAAACCTTCCCTCTTTTCGGTATCTACTCTCCTCCCTTTAGAAGAGATATCCTTTGAGAGGAACTGGGCCTTACTTTACATCCCCCACCTTAATCAAATACTCCGCAATCTGTACCGCATTCAATGCAGCACCCTTGCGAATCTGATCGCCAGTGAGCCAAAGTGTATTACCATTGTCGTCAGCAAGGTCCTTACGGATACGGCCCACATAGATGTCATCGTGACCAGCACTCTCGAGTGGCATTGGGTAGACATAGTTCTGTGGATCATCAACAACAGTAACGCCAGGAGCAACCTTCAAAGCCTCACGAATCTCCTCAACAGATAGTGGACGCTCGGTCTCGAACCATACAGCCTCAGAATGACTACGGAGAGAAGATACACGGACACAGGTGGCAGAAGTGCGAACATCAGAGTGCATAATCTTACGCGTCTCGTTGAACATCTTTATCTCTTCCTTCGTATAGTCGTTCTCTGTCATCTTATCAATCTGTGGGATGACATTGTAGGCCAACTGATGTGGGAATTTCTCGATTGTCTTTACCTCGCCAGTCTCAACAAGTTCCTTGTACTGCTGCTGCAACTCTGCCATAGCGGCAGCACCCGCACCAGATGCACTCTGGTAACTACTGATATGTATCTTCTTGATATGGCTGAGCTTATCGATAGGGTTCAATACGACAACCATCATAATGGTAGTACAGTTAGGGTTGGCAATGATGCCACGTGGACGGTTCAAAGCATCCTCTGCATTAATCTCTGGAACAACCAAGGGTACGTCGTCATCTTGACGGAATTGGCTGGAGTTATCAATCATGATAGCACCATATTTGGTGATAGTCTCAGCAAACTCGGCTGATGTTCCACCGCCAGCACTGGTGAAGGCGATGTCTACATCCTTGAAATCATCATTGTGCTGGAGCAGTTTTACTTCGTATTCCTTACCCTTGAATGTGTATTTCTTGCCAGCTGAACGCTTAGAACCAAAAAGGACAAGGTCGTCCATTGGGAAGTTTCTCTCTGCTAAGATGCGCAGAAACTCCTGACCTACGGCACCACTGGCACCAACAATTGCTACTTTCATATCTTTTATCTTTATTTATTTCAAACCTATTCTTAGTTGCAAATTTACTATTTTTCTTGTAATATGTGCTACAATCTATCTATCTTTTTAATATAAGGTGATATATTTTATAAATTATCTTTGTTTATTCCTCATGCATTGTTCTTAGGCTATTATGTAGAGTCTTGAAGCGTTGCTCGCATGAAACAGAAAAGATATATACCTTTATACATAGTTAATGTTAGGTATGCCAAAAGTTTTTTCGTAACTTTGCAGACAGTAATTTATAGATACGCATGCTGAATTTATCCCAATATTTCCCGATAACTGACCCAACATTGATATTCTTTGTTGTCTTGCTGATGATATTGCTTTCACCTATTATTATGGGACGACTGCGGATTCCACATATCATTGGTATGGTGTTGGCTGGTGTTCTTGTAGGCAAGTATGGATTGAATATACTGGAGCGTGACGCTTCATTTGAATTGTTTGGACGAGTAGGATTGTATTATATCATGTTCCTTGCAGGTCTTGAGATGGATATGGGAGGACTGAAGAAAAACCGGAATAGTGTGATAGTCTTTGGTATGTTGACTTTCATTATTCCCTTTGCGATGACCTATTTCATGGGTATCAGTCTCTTGGGATATCTCCCTTTAGCCTCTCTTCTGCTCTCGGCTATCATGGCGTCTAACACGTTGATAGCCTATCCGATAGTAGGACGATATGGATTGACACGGCATACGAGTTCTACGTTGAGTGTGGGTTCGTCTATGATTGCGCTTTTCATGGCGTTGATAGTGATGGCATCTATTGTCAATTCGTTTCATGGAAATGGTGGAATTGTTTTTTGGCTGTTATTTATTCTAAGGTTCGTAGCTTATTGCGTGGGGCTTATCATGGTCATACCTCGTGTGACCCGTTGGTTCCTTCGTCGATATTCGGATGCTGTGATGCAGTTCATCTTCATTCTTGCAATCGTATTCCTTTCTGCTGCCTTATCGGATGCTGTTGGTTTGGAGGGTATCTTTGGAGCCTTTCTGTCAGGCTTGATATTGAACCGTTTCGTACCGAGAGTATCTCCATTGATGAATCGCATAGAGTTTACTGGTAATGCACTCTTCATTCCTTATTTCCTTATCGGTGTGGGTATGCTGATAAATATACGCCTGCTCTTCGTTGGAAGTCGGATATTGTGGGTCGTATTCTGTATCGTACTCTTCGGTACGTTGGGAAAGGCTTTGGCTGCTTATTTGGCTGCTCGCCTCTTTCGAATGTCTTGGTTGTCAGGTCACATGATGTTCGGTCTGACCAGTGCACATGCTGCTGGTGCCATAGCGATGGTGATGGTAGGACGTAGACTGGAGATTTCTCCAGGTAAATACCTCTTTGGTGATGAAGTCTTGAATGGTATTGTAATAATGATTCTCTTTACTTGTGTCATCTCATCTATCATCACAGAGCGGGCTGCACAACGGCTTCGTCTACAAGAGAAGGAGGGTCAGGATATGATGAAGAACCTCGATGATGAGAAGATTCTGATACCTGTGAAATATCCAGAGTATTCTGATAATCTTGTTACAATGGCAACACTGATGCGCAATCCACGTCGAAAGAGAGAGTTGGTGGCATTGAATGTTGTGTATGATGATGTGAATATGCGTCATAATCAAGCTGAGGGACAGCGTTTGTTAGACCATCTATGTGACTTAGCAAGTGCCTCAGATGTACCTATGGTAACGCAGGTGCGTGTCGCAGCTAATATTGCCAATGGTATAAAACATGCTTTCAAAGAGTTCCAAGCATCAGAAATATTGATGGGCTTACACTTCCACAAAGAGATAAGTCGTAGTTTCTGGGGCGAGTTTACACGAAGTCTTTATAACGGATTGAGCCGTCAGATTATCGTTACACGCATCCTACAACCACTAAATACAATTCGCAGAATACAAGTGGCAATCCCTTCTCGTGCTGAGTTCGAGCCTGGTTTCTATCGTTGGTTAGAACGTTTAGCACGTATGGCAGGCAACTTAGAGTGTCGTATCACGTTCCATGGGCGTAGAGATACATTGCAACTTGTTAACGAGTTTATCCGTAATCGTTTCTCAAGTGTGAGGGCTGAATATGAAGAGATGGAGCATTGGAAAGATTTGACCACGCTTGGTACGAAACTTCGGGACGACCATCTTTTTGTTATTGTGACGGCTCGTAAGGGTACAATATCCTATAAGACAGCCATGGAAAGGCTGCCAGAAGAATTGAATAAGTGCGTTAAGGGCAAGACTATCATGATTATCTTCCCTGACCAGTATGGTAGTGAGATGGATGATATGACCTTTGCTCAACCACAGCATACGGAGGAACGCAGTGCTTACGAGGCTGTTAGAGAGTGGATTAATAATAAGGTGTAAGAGGATATTAGGCTAATTAGGCCAATTAGGCTAATATGGCTAATAAGCCTAATAGCCCCAATAAAAGAATAGAATTATGATAGACATTAAGAACATAACTAAAAGTTTCGGGTCGCTTCAGGTATTGAAAGGCATAGACTTACATATAGAGAAGGGGGAGGTTGTTAGTATTGTTGGACCATCAGGAGCTGGTAAAACCACGTTGTTACAGATACTTGGCACATTGGATAAGCCAGATAGTGGGGCTGTCGTGGTGGATGGCATCGACGTCGGAAGCTTATCAGCTGGTAAGCTGAGTGACTTTCGTAATCAACACTTAGGTTTTGTGTTCCAATTCCATCAGCTCCTTCCTGAGTTTACGGCTCTTGAGAATATTATGATACCTGCTTATATTGCAGGGCGAAAGACCAAGGAAGCACGTCAGCGTGCCGAAGAACTATTGGAGTTTATGGGCTTGAGCGACCGTGCCAACCATAAACCCAATGAGCTTTCTGGTGGTGAGAAGCAGCGTGTAGCAGTAGCTCGTGCGTTGGTAAACAATCCTGCTGTCATCCTTGCCGATGAGCCTTCTGGTAGTTTGGATAGTAAGAATAAGCAGGAACTACACCAGCTCTTCTTCGATCTCCGTGATAAGTTCGGTCAGACTTTCGTTATCGTTACACACGATGAGGGGCTCGCACATATAACAGACAGAACGATACATCTCAAAGATGGCTTGATACAGAACCTCCCCCAACCCCTCCGAAAGGAGGGGAGTGCTACTGTCGAAATAGAGAATGAGTAGATTCTTAGAATGATAAGTTAGTTACTTAGAGAATATTGTTCATCTGTTACTTTGTCTTATAATAGATTATCTTGTCTTCAACTATAAAGGGTTATTATGTCTAAAATAAAGCTTGGAGCATACAACACGCTCACTGTATTAAAGGTTGCCTTACGTGAAGGCAATGGTGATCCATTTGGTCTCTACCTTGATGGTGGACCTGCTGGAGAGATTCTCATGCCTCAGAGGTATGTCCCTGAAGGAACTGAAATAGGTGATGAAGTGGAGGTCTTTGTCTATCTTGACCAAGACGAACGTCCTATTGCTACGACCGAAGAACCCTTAGCGCAGGTAGGAGACTTCGCTTACTTGGAGTGTTCGTGGGTGAATGAGTATGGTGCTTTCCTCTCTTGGGGTGTGATGAAGGACCTCTTCTGTCCTTTCCGTGAGCAGAAGAAGCGTATGGTTATTGGTAATAGCTATATTGTCTATATTCATCTTGACGAAGAAAGCTATCGTCTTGTGGCCTCTGCAAAGGTTGAACACTATCTTGACGAACAGCCACGAGGTTATAAGCATGGGCAAGAAGTTGACTTGTTAATATGGCAGAAAACCGACCTTGGTTTTAAGGTCATTGTCGATAATCAGTATCCGGGGCTTATCTACGAAGATCAAGTGTTCCAGTATGTCCATACTGGCGACCGTTTGAAGGGCTATATCTCTACTGTTCGTCGTGATGGTAAGATTGATTGTACTCTTCAACCCACAGGACAACAGCATGCAGAAGACTTTGCTGAGACCCTGCTTCAATATCTGAAGGATAACGACGGAGTATGCGACCTTGGTGATAAGAGCGAAGCAGAGGATATCAAACGACGTTTCCAAGTATCGAAGAAGGTGTATAAACGTGCCGTTGGCGACCTCTATAAACGTCATCTTATCACTGTCGAACCGTTGTCAATACGTTTAGTAAAATAGAATAAATCCCTTTTTTCTTATTTTTTTCGTACTTTTGCACATGATAGGTAGCACTCGACAAAATGAAAGCAAGCTCTCTTTTGCCCTCGTTTGCACTATCTTTGAATAAGATAGGCTGCACTCGACAAAGTGAGAACGAGTTCTCTTTTGTTCTCATTTGCACTATCTTTGAATAAGATAGGTAGGACTCGACAAAATGAATGCAAGCTTTCTTTTGTTTTCATTTGCACTATCTCTGTAATCTAAATAAAGGATAATAATAAAACAATGCAGAATCAATTTTCAAGAACACAACTCCTTCTTGGTAAGCCTGCCATCGATACGCTTAATGGTAGTCGTGTGGCTGTCTTTGGTGTTGGAGGTGTTGGTGGATATGCTGTTGAGGTCTTGGCACGTAGCGGCGTGGGGGCTATTGATGTTATTGATGACGACCGTGTCTGTCTGACGAATGTCAATCGACAACTCCTTGCTACCACTCGAACGGTGGGAAAACACAAGGTAGATGTGGCTGAGGAGCGTATTCGTTCAATCAATCCACGTTGTATTGTACGGAAGTATCAAACTTTCTATCTGCCTGATAATGCTGATCAGTTTGATTTCTCTCATTATGATTATGTTATAGATTGTATTGACACCGTTACAGCTAAGCTCGACCTTATCTATCGTTGTCATGAGCTTAACATCCCATTGCTCTCTTGCATGGGTGCAGCTTATAAACTTGATGCCACACAGTTTCGTGTGACTGATATTTTCAAGACCATCAACGACCCATTGGCGAAGGTCATTCGTAAGAAACTTCGTAAGACAAAGATTAAGCATCTAAAGGTTGTTTATAGTCCTGAGGAGCCACTTGAGAGTATAGAACAGCCTGAGATCTCTTGCCGTTTCCACTGTATTTGCCCTGACAAGGATATGCGTAAGTGCACTGACCGCCATACTATTCCAAGTTCTAATGCGTGGGTACCAGCTGCGGCGGGACTTATTGCAGGTGGAGAGGCTGTGAAAGATCTTGTCAATCTTGCCCACACTATGCGCATCCGTCCTGAAGATGAGGCTACAAGTGAGCCTGCTCGCATCGCTCGTGAACGTGCTGCAAAGATGTTGGAAGAGCATAAACGAATCAAAGCAGAGAAGGCTGCAGTGGATAAGTAATGTATTTATATTTTATTATTAAGGACATATAAGTCATTTCTGTCATCATTGGAAAGACATAGTCCTAAGACTACGTAAGAATATAAAAGGACATTTGGTGATGTTGCTATCCCAAATGTCCTTTTTTATTGTTTGTTATCTTTAACGTCACATTATACTATGAGATTACTCATAAACGAAGGTGAAGTCTTTCTTTGCGGTTAGCGTATTGCCAACAAAACAGGTCTTAAGAGCGATATGCTCAAACTTCTTACGCTGCTTCTCATCAAATGAAGCTTTTAGATGGAACGTGATAGGAATACGTGTAACGGTAAAGGTGTGTATGTCTTCCTCTATCTCGCCGACCTCAGCATAGCAACCAGAAAAATCTACACCGCCACGTTCTGCCTGCAAGCCCATCATTGTCAAGCCACATGCAGCCAGTGCATTACCTAATAGCTCCACGGGATTCTGATTTTCTCCTAAGCCTCCTACAGCTTTACCCGCATCAGTGTTTATGGTTACAGCCGACCTAACGTGCGTTGCTTCAACTCGTCCTTTACCTTGATAAATAGCTTTTGTAATTGTCATAATTGTATCTATTAAAATTAGTAATAATACTTCGATTGGTTAATAATATCTATATGTCTCTTGCAAAGATAATAAAAGAATATAGAAAAAACAAGCCTTGCTAATCTATCAATCTTTTTTTTCTTTTTTCTTAAAGTCCAACCTTTAAGAAATTGTATTCTTGTTATATGCTAATAGGCTTGTATCTCTACTCATCTCGATTAGTCTGATTTTATTTAAAACTGTTATTTCCTTTGTTTGCAGGTTAAACTATATAAAATAGGAGAAATAAGTTAGGTTATTATTAGAGTGTTACCGATAAGTAACTTAACTTTGCAGTTACCGATTGGTAACATAGGCAGATAATAGGATGAAAAGTAGAGAACAAACAGAAAGTAAAATACTTGAAGCTGTCGCAAGCATTGTTGAGAGCGACGGTTTCGAGAAGCTTGGTATCAATACTATTGCGTTAAAAGCGAATGTTTCTAAGATGCTTATTTATAGATACTTTGGTGGACTTGAAGAGTTAGTCGCACGTTTTATAATGCAGAAGGATTATTGGGCTAACACTGACACGCTTATCCTCAATCCTCATTCGGTTGGTGATAGTATAAAGAGCATGTTTCGCAATCAGATTGAGCAACTACGAAACGATGTTACTTTAAGGCGGTTATGTCGTTGGGAGTTATCCTGTCATAACGCAAGCATTGACCGGCTTAGAGATAAACGGGAAGAGAATGGATGCAATCTAATCAAAGTGGTAAGTAGGCTGACTGGGTGTTCTAATTCGGAGGTGGCGTCTTTAGCAAGTATTCTCTCGGCTTCTATCAGTTACTTAACATTGATAGAAGATCAATGCCCTACGTATAACGGTATTGCTTTACAGACTGATAAGGGGTGGGAACAGATTGCACAAGGAGTGGACATGATAGTCGACTTATGGATAAAAAGTATTCAAGAAGGGAAAAATTAATTGTTTTATAATTTGTTTGTATGGGAGTTATGAATAATATAGTAGCACAAAATTCAGATTATCTGTTTATGATAGAGAGCGCTTGTAAGGCTCCTTCTGGGCATAACACACAGCCTTGGTTGTTTAAGATAGGTGCGTCTGAGATTGATATCTATCCTGATTTTTCAAAAGAATTACCTGTTGTCGACCCAAGTCATCGGGAGTTATTCGTTAGCTTAGGCTGTGCGACAGAAAATCTTTGTATTGCTGCTCACGAGAAAGGCTATCATACTGAGGTCAAAGTCATAGAGAACTCCTTTATTCGAGTCCTACTTACAGAGGGGAAGGAAAAGCTGCCTGATTCTCTATTGTTCCCTCAAATTGCTGTAAGACAGACGAATAAGCGTGTCTATAATGGTGAGGTAATACCAGAAAGGAGTATTAATCTACTCAAAATGGTTCCTATGGAACCGTCTGTATCTATTCATTTTTATAGAAATGGAACTGTTGATTATGACACAATAGCTGGTTGGGTTTATGCTGGAAATCGCTTGCAAATGAACGATGAGGCTTTTAAGACGGAACTTACTGACTGGATGCGTTATAATAAGAAACAACAGGACAATACACGAGATGGACTGAGTTATGCTACTTTCGGTGCTCCGAATATTCCTCTTTTTATGGCTAAGTTTATCATGTCAAAACTTATCAATGAGAAAACACAGAATAAAGGAGACCAAAAAAAGATAGCTTCTGCATCGCATCTCGTACTTTTCACAACAAAAGATAATACTGTTGAACAGTGGGTTGCTTTAGGTAGAACCTTGGAGCGGATGCTATTGTGCACAACACAGGTAGGTATCGCAAATGCTTATCTCAATCAGCCTAAAGAAGAGAGTGGTATTGCAAAAGAAATGGCAAAGCAATTGCAAATCCCTACGGAATATCCTACTGTCTTAATAAGATTGGGTTATGGGAAGCGTATGCCTTATTCACTTAGGCGTGACTATAGGTCATGTATTCTTTCTAAAGAGTAAATTTGTTGACAAGACATAGGTCCTTGGATAGGTTAAGTATTATTCTCTTTTATAAAAGTACTATTTAGTAAGTTGGAATTATAAGCTTAACAACTATGGTTCGTCCAATGCTTCGCATGATGTTTCAGACCTCTCTTGTCGCTTCAAGTCCTATTTCTTCGTAAGCCTTAGGTGTCTCTGTGATAATTGGCGGCACTCCACGTAGGCTTTCTCCTTGTAATATAAGTTGTTGGCCACTCCCTTTCTCTCATGGAAAATAGGTGGGTGGAACTTATAAAGAGAGGTGACCTTCTCCCTTGCTATCCATTGTAGCGAGAAATGGATGATTGAGCTTGCTCCTCTTTGGATGCTGATAAAAGGGGTGATATGAAACGTGCGAGCTTACTTGTAGGGGATAGGGTGGGGGAGGCGTTGCCTCTTTATCACACTAACTTGGTAAACTTCTCATGCCTCAGAAGGAATAATAGGATTATGAAAAAAACGTTACATCTCAATGAACTAAATACCCTCAAAATAGGAGTATAATATCTTAAAAAATCAGCCTTATAACCTTCATGAAATCAATAAGTTACAAACTGCGTTGGAGAAGACGCCCTTCTTGCCTCAAGAAGGGCGTCTTCTGCATGCAAGAAGGGCATGTTCTCGAATGCTAAAAGGCCTCTTCTTCGAGCTTGAAGAGCATGTGTGGGATAAGAAGGGTGCAAAATAAGACCCCTCCCCCAGCCCCTCCCTGAAAGGGAGGGGAGCGCCTAACGGGACACAGTTTGCTATGAAATTGAGGGTAGTAAGTACGTGTTAGCGGCTTTACTCAAACCGTTAACACCCGCACAGAACTTACAACGAACTGTAATGAATGTTTAGAAAACTTGGCAGGGGCTTGTGTTCTGTATCTTTTTCGTATCTTTGTAAGCATATAATACAATCATATAATATGGAAACAAACAGATTTGATGCTCCGCAGGACTGGGGTATGTATATGCAACAGCTGGAGGACAAGCCAGCCGTAACACGTGTGAATATTGCGCTCAACACGGTGGCTCCCGTGGATGGTTACCGTTATCGCCTGCAGTTGGCAGTATATTACAGAACGCCGACGGAGAATGGTCTGCCTGTTGCGGAGGAGAATCCGGAACTGTGGAAGATTGAGGATGCCTTTGTGGAACTGCTCAATAAGGTAGATGCCATTGATGCAGGATTGATGAAATGGAACAATCGGGTAAACTTCTTCTTCTATGCAAAGGTGGCAGATGTAGGTGATGAACTCGTCAAGGGACTGAAAGAACAGTTCCCCGACTATGAGTACAAGCTGTGGGTTGATGAGGATGAGCAGTGGGAAGGATATTTCCTGACGCTCTTCCCCAATAAGTATTCGATGCAGGAAATACAGAACAACAAGGTGCTTTCTGCACTTGACCGTGAGAATGATGACCTGGGGAAGGAACGTGTCATAGAGCACTTCCTCCTATTCAAGGATGAAGCTGCAGCCAATCGCTTCGTGGAGAAGGTTGCGGAGAAAGGTTTTGTGGAGTTCCATCGTAGGCCGTTGGAAGATAATGAATACAAGCTGCAGATAGGGATTTCGCGCCCTGATATTCCCGATAATATTCATAACATCACATGGTATCTGCTGGATGAGGCGGAAGAAGCAGGCGGATATTACGATGGTTGGGGCTGCGGTATGGCATAAGACGACAGCTGCCAGCTGTGGTGTAAATGAGAAAATGTTGGTTTTCTTTTGGCGGTTACATGTAAAGTTCTTATATTTGCGAGTAAGCTGACAACTTGGAACTAAGAAACAGGAATAAAATATTTTGAATATGAAATTACGGGAAGTTAACATAGTTGTTTCCAACAAAAGGACAGGGGATACTTATTTAGCCAGATCCTTTCCATGTAGTAATAGGGAAGCATAATGGAAGATAGAAATGAGGCACTGTTTATCACTTTTTGTATTGATTAGTCTGTTGAATCTCTCTTCTGTTGCAGGAAGAGATACGGGTTCGTATGATACATTAAAGGTATTGTGCCCTAACGATTCCTGTAAAACAGGCATGTTTCGGAGCTAATGGAGTATTCCTGGGATAAAAAAGCATATCCTAAGGAATCCTCTTGCAAGGTTCATCAGCTTGAAAATATACATCAGTATAATGTAATGCCGGTTTTTAAGTTTCTTGTCAGAAAGAGTGGTAAGGCTTTAAATCTGAAAGCTGATAATATAGAATATTCTTGTCTGCATACCCGTTTGAAGGCAGCTCGCCTTAATGAAAAAGATAGCGTATGTGATTCATATTTCGTTATAGAGAGAATTGTATTCCCATCTTCGCAGGAAAGAGTATCAAACTATTTTAAAACGAAGATCAACAATAAGCTGTTAAAGGTTGATGTTGTGTCGGAAGCACCTGTTTCATGCTTTACTTATTGGAGGGGGAATGCTTTGATAATTGTTTGGTACAATTTCTTTGATGATGAAAAGCTGATAAAGAAATCGGTGGAAACTTACTTGAGAAACTTGGAATAGGGCTGATTTATTATTGGCTCCTTAGATAACTGATAAAGGTTCTGATTACTTTTAAGAAAGTTACTGCAGTCTTTTTTAAGCAAAATGTAGGAAAAGGGAACAGTTCTACTTGGTATCACTCACATGCTCATAGCCATTCGTCCTGTCTGTTGGCTATATGTATAAATAAAAATAATTAATACTCGTTACAAAAATAGAAAAAATAATGTTTCATGTCAAGTCTTTTTGGAAATATAGCTTGATTTTTTTTAATGAAGTTCGATAGTTGATAAGTAAGTGATACGTAGATTAGATGGGTTTGTATGTAAATTAATTTGCTGTCATTCCTGTCACTCTTTGTGAGTTCTTAAATACTTAATATATAGTAATTTAACGAGAAATGTTAAAATGACAGCAAACGAAATTATACTTATATTTGGGTTAAAGCTTAACTCTTTGATAGTATTATGGTATAACGAAGAACACTCCCAACGAATAATTTATTTTGCAGATGGAGTTTGGAATTCGTAAGTAACTTTTACGGCTTTGTCACGAGACAGTTGTCCAGGGTTGGTTCCGGGTTCTCCTTCTGGTACTTCACGATGATAGAAGGCATAGAAGTGGACCCATGCGTCTAATATTTTCCCGTCTTTATCGTGGAAAGACATAGGGATTGTTGGGAATACAGGAAGGCCGTGGTGGTCGACAAATGACTTCTGAACCAGTTCACTACAATAGATTTCTTTGTCATCAGGCATATAGAAATGGTCGTATGGACGGCCGAGATAGCTTAGTGCTCGGCTCATGGAAGTAGCCATATCACAGTCGACAATTACTCTACCAACAGCAATGAGCGGTTTTCCTTCTTTCCCTTTTGCACGATCAAGGAACTTGGTAAGAGGGGTGAGCGACACCGCTTTGCCATAAGCCTCCAGTGCATAATCAGCACTATCCGTATGATGGAAGATGGCCACGTGGTCGATCTTTAGTCCGTTAATGCCCTGTGTGGCATCTGTAATAGGGTTGCTTGTTTCCTTCACAACGAACATCAAGTCGCCTTCATGCAAGTTTTGCAGTGATATGTCTTCGTCTTGAAAGGACTCAGTAGAGCAGCCGACTAAGGAAATAAAGCACAGTAAGAGAAGGTTTGATACGATGCGTTTTAGTTTCATGATTGTTTTTCTGTTTATATAAGTTATATTTTAAGTTTCGTCAGGAGTGTTCTTTTAGGTAAATAAAAAGACGACCATCTCTTGTAGATAGTCGTCTTCTATTGTCTAATCCTTAGAACTCAGCGTTTTTTGGAGTACGTGCAAATGGGATTACGTCACGGATGTTCTGCATACCAGTAACGAAGAGGATGAGGCGCTCGAAGCCAAGACCGAAGCCACCATGTGGACAGGTACCGTACTTACGAGTATCAAGATACCAGTCGTAAACCTCACGCTTCATGCCACGATTGTCTATCTCTGTAAGCAACTTGTCGTAATCTTCTTCACGAACAGAGCCACCAATAATCTCACCAATATGTGGGAAGAGGACGTCAGTACCCTGCATTGTCTTGCCGTCAGGGTTCTTCTTCATATAGAACGACTTGATCTCGCTTGGATAGTCAGTCATGATGACAGGGCGTTTGAAGTATTCTTCTACGAGATAGCGCTCATGCTCGCTACTGAGGTCCATTCCCCAACCAGTGATAGGGAACTCAAACTTCACGCCGTCAGCAACTGCCTTCTGTAGAATCTCGATACCCTCTGTATAAGTAAGACGTACGAAATCTTCCTTCAAGATGCCTTCCAAGCGAGCAATTAGGCCCTTGTCAATCATCTTATTGAGGAATTCAAGGTCGTCCTTGCAGTTTTCCAATGCCCAACGAACGCAATATTTGATGAAGTCTTCCTCAAGGTCCATGAGCTCATCCTTGTCGATGAAGGCTACTTCAGGCTCTACCATCCAGAACTCTGCCAGGTGGCGTGGAGTGTTGGAGTTCTCTGCGCGGAAGGTAGGACCAAAGGTATAGATAGCACCAAGTGCTGTCGCACCTAACTCACCCTCCAACTGTCCAGACACAGTAAGGTTAGTACGTTTGCCGAAGAAGTCAGCACTGTAATCAACCTCACCACCTTTTGCAATGCGGTCAAGGTCGAGTGTGGTTACTTGGAACATGTTTCCTGCACCCTCAGCATCACTACCAGTAATCAGCGGAGTGTGGAAATAGTAGAAACCATGGTCGTGGAAATACTTGTGGATGGCCATTGCCATGTTATGGCGGATACGGAAGACAGCACCAAAGGTATTTGTGCGAAGGCGCATGTGACCGTATTTACGCATATACTCGAAGCTCTGACCCTTCTTCTGCATAGGGTAGTCGCTTGGGCAAAGACCGTAGATCTCAATCTCTTTACATTGTATCTCAGACGTCTGACCAGCGCCTTGACTCTCTACGAGCGTACCGATAACGCTGATACAAGCACCTGTTGTGATGCTCTTCAGTTGGTCTTCGTCGATAGTAGAAGGGTCGACAACAACCTGAATGTTCTTAATTGTAGAACCATCATTCAAGGCGATGAAGTCAACAGCCTTGCTGCTTCTATGAGAACGAACCCATCCCTTTACGTTGATATCTTTACCAAAATCGGTGCAAGCAAGTGCATCGACGATTTTTGTTCTTTTCATTTGTTATATTGTAATTAGGTACTCCCCAAGTCTCTCAAAAGGCGAGGAATGCTGTTAGTCCATGTGTCTAATGCCTAAATAGTGGCATTGTTAGGTCTCGCACATCCACTTTTTTTGAGAGGTTTGGGGAGGTTTCTATTTTATTCAAACGCACCCATGCGCAGCATGTCAACCTCCTTCTCAGTGAGGAAACGCCAATCGCCACGACGTACATTCTTCTTAGTCAAGCCCGCAAACTGTACACGGTCGAGTTTTACGACACGATAGCCGAGGCTTTCAAAGATACGACGTACGATACGATTCTTGCCGCTGTGGATCTCAATACCAACTTGTGTCTGATCCTGTGGGTCGGCATATTCGATAGCATCTGCCTTGATCTCGCCATCTTCCAACTCGATACCGTCAGAGATCTTCTGCAGGTCATTAGCCGTAACAGGCTTGTCGAGGAATACGTGATATACCTTCTTCTTCAAGAACTTAGGATGAGTAAGCTTTGAAGCAAGGTCGCCATCGTTGGTAAGCAGCAGTACACCAGTTGTGTTACGGTCGAGTCGACCAACAGGATAGATACGTTCTGGGCACGCACCCTTCACGAGGTCCATCACAGTCTTACGTTGTTGAGGGTCGTCACTTGTAGTTACATAGTCCTTAGGTTTGTTCAGAAGGACATAGACCTTCTTCTCCAATGATACTGGCTTCTCTTGGAAGAGTACCACATCAGAGCGTAGAACCTTACTACCGAGTTCTTTTACGACCTCACCATTTACGGTTACTGCACCAGAGAGGATGAACTCATCAGCCTCACGACGTGAGCATACACCAGCGTTAGCAAGATACTTGTTCAAGCGGATTGGCTCATTTGGATCAAAGTTCTCCTCCTTGTATTCAATGCGCTTCTTAAGTGAATACTTTGCATTTGGGTCATAATCAGCACTGTGCTGACGGTATCCACCCTGGTTGTATCCGCCACGGTTGTTGTATCCGCCACGATTGTTGTTGTATCCACCACGGTTATTGTTGTATCCGCCACGATTGTTGTTATATCCGCCACGGTTATTGTTGTATCCGCCACGACTCTGATAGCTTCCCTGCTGGCGAGGCTGGTATCCACCCTGACGTGGCTGGTAACCGCCTTGACTTGCCTGATAGCTTGTCTTCTCCTCACCCTCAGCACCATTGTTGGCGTTGTAACGTGGACGATAAGCCTGTGACTGATAGCCATTTTCTTCACTGTTGTAACGTGGACGATAGCCACCCTGCTGTGGACGACTCTGGTATCCACCACGATTATTATATCCACCTTGGCGTGGCTGGTAGCCGCCTTCTTCACCGTTACTATTGTAACGTGGACGATAACCACCCTGCTGTGGACGGCTCTGATAGCCCCCACGATTGTTGTTATATCCGCCATGATAGCTGTTCTGACGTGGACGATAGCTGCCCTGTTGTGGGCGACTTGCACTCTGCAGACCAGAGCCGAAGCCCTCAGGACGGAACCCGCCTTCGTCGTTACTGCTATTAGCCTTATCGCTACTGTAAGCGCGTTGGCTGTGAATACGTGGACGTTGTGTACGTCCTGTGCCACGGTACTCTCTTTGATAGCCGCCTTGTTCGGCAGCTGAATAGCCCTCGCGGCTGTTCTCATTCTGCTCAGACTGAACTTCTTTGTTCTCGAATTCTTCTGTCATAATTGTTTAACTTAAGATTTGATACTACTGGCCTCACGGCCAATCCATTTATTTATTAATTATTAAAAATCAAACTCCGTTAGACGGAGAGACTCAGTTTAATATCTTCTTTATACTTTATTATACCCTATAAGACGGATTAAATGCCCGTATAGTTGTGTGGATTGATAGCCATTAGTTCGGCTTTCACACTGTCACTGACATTGAGTGTCTGAATGAAAGCATGTATTGTTTCCTCTGTCATCTTCTTGTTTGTGCGTGTGAGTGCCTTTAATGCCTCGTATGGGTGTGGATAAGCTTCACGGCGCAAGATAGTTTGAATAGCCTCTGCCACAACTGCCCATGTATCCTCAAGGTCAGCTTTTAGCTTCTCTTCGTTGAGGATGAGCTTACGAAGACCCTTCAGTGTGCTCTGTATGGCGATGATACTATGTCCAATAGGAACACCTACATTACGCAGAACTGTTGAATCTGTAAGGTCACGCTGCAATCTACTTACTGGCAACTTCTGTGCCAAGAACTGTAGGATAGCATTGGCTACACCGAGGTTACCCTCACTATTCTCGAAGTCGATAGGGTTCACCTTATGTGGCATTGCACTTGAACCTACTTCCCCAGCCTTAATCTTCTGCTTGAAATACTCCATTGAGATATACATCCAGAAATCGCGATCGAGGTCGATCATGATGGTATTGATTCGGCGAATAGCATCAAAAATGCTACCTAAGTGGTCGTAGTTGCTAATCTGTGTAGTCCACTGCTCGCGCTCTAATCCTAATTTCTCACTGACAAAACGGTTGCCGAAAGCACGCCAGTCATGTTGTGGATAAGCTACGTGATGGGCATTGAAATTACCCGTAGCACCGCCGAACTTAGCCGTCATCTTACAGTTGCGCAGGCTTGCGAGCTGCTCGCTGAGTCGGTAGATATAAACCTCTATTTCCTTACCCAAGCGAGTAGGGGAGGCTGGCTGACCGTGTGTCTTCGCCAACATCGGTATGTCCTTCCACTCATTAGCATATTCCTGTAATTGCGCTATCAGCTCCTCAACTTGGGGATAGTAGACCTCTTCGAGGGCTTCCTTTATAGAGAGTGGGACACTGGTGTTGTTGATGTCCTGTGAGGTTAGTCCAAAATGAATGAACTCCTTGTAGTCGTCAAGTCCACCAATCTTGTCAAACTCCTCTTTAATAAAGTATTCTACGGCCTTTACGTCATGGTTGGTTGTCTTCTCAATCTCCTTTACGCGTGCTGCAGAAGTCTCATCGAAATTGCGGTAGATATCACGCAATTGCTCAAAGAGAGCACTGTTGAAACTTTCCAGTTGTGGTAATGGTAACTCGCAAAGAGTGATGAAATACTCAATTTCTACGCGTACACGATAACGGATAAGTGCGTACTCTGAGAAATAGTCAGCAAGACATTCCGTTTTACTTCTGTAGCGACCGTCAATAGGCGATACGGCTGTTAATGCGTCAAGGGTCATAATTTCATTTATTAATATGCTGCAAATTTAAGAATAAAATCATTAATAGCGCAAATAATAATAATAATAATATCAAAAAGGAAGCAGATTAAAGCTGAATAAAACAAAAACGACTTCACAACAAAGTTGCAAAGTCATCATTTCAAAGTCTCATCGGTGGGCGTTGACGGATTCGAACCGCCGACCCTCTGCTTGTAAGGCAGATGCTCTAAACCAGCTGAGCTAAACGCCCTTAAAAAATCCCCTGCAACCCCAAGAAGTCACAGGGAAACACCCCTTGTGGGCGTTGACGGATTCGAACCGCCGACCCTCTGCTTGTAAGGCAGATGCTCTAAACCAGCTGAGCTAAACGCCCCTTACTTTTTGTAAGGCGAGTGCAAAGGTAAGGAAAGTTTTTTATTCTCGCAAACAAATGGCGAATAATTTAGTTGAAAATCTCATTTTAATAGGTTGTAGAAAGCCTTTCCTTACCTAAATAATTCTCTTTAACGAATTATTTTCATGAAAAAAATATTTTTCTTCATGAACGGAAATATTTCTTTTCATGAACAAAAATATTTCTGATCGTGAAGATTATTTAGTGGATGGCAGTGTGTCGTGTTGGTAAAAGGCTTTATAATTGATGATGTTTGATACATGCAAGTTGTTGCTTAGTCGCTTCTATGGTCGTATGAATTGGTGCGCTTGATTGAAAGAGAGTGTGAAGTGCATTCGTAAAATAGTTTATTTTGTTTTGCATGAATTGTTTATTTTGCTTATATTTGCACCGTATTTATATTATAGGAAACGAATAGGCAGAAGATTATGTCAGTAGAAGTAAGACTGGAACAGAGTAAGTTTAAGGATAAGAATGGTGCTGGAAAATGGTATGCACGAACTGTCAGTACGGGTGTCGCTACGACAGACGACCTTGCTGATGCTATTCAGGAGAACACGTCATTCTCACGTGGCGACGTGCGTGGACTTGTCATTGCGTTGGTAGACGAGATTTCTTATCGTCTTCGTCAGGGTGAGACCGTAGCACTTGAAGGGTTAGGACGATTCCATCTGACGGTAGAGAGTGAGCCTGTGGATAATCCTGACGACTTCGATATCAAGAAGCATATAAAGAATGTGAAGTGTCGCTTTGTACCAACCAGCACTCGTAATGCACGTACTGGCAAGAAGGAGCAGACGCTGGCTAATGGTGCACGCGTGGAATGGGCAGAGCCTGATTTAGACGATGATGATGATTGGTAGACAGGACGAGAGGGTCGTTAGTAGTTGATGATGACCTGAGGAATAAGGATTAAAAGGCGAATTTTGTGTATTTATCCCCATAATATTATGGTGTAATCCAGTTTTCTTTGCTTTTCTTATAACTTTTGTACTGTTTTCCTTTGATGCTAATAATATTTTGTATATATTTGCACAATGTGATTAGATAGGCATCTATCAGTATAGCTTTTATTCGGTGTATAGTAGATAGTTGCAAGTGTTTTACGAATATAATTAAGAGCTAAAAGACTGTTTAAGCATGTGTTTAAAATCAGTTCTTATTCAATTTAAGACATAAACAAGGGCAATGGCATTCTCTGTTTGAATGGTAGGAAAAGCCTTACAAGCCAGTGATTGTCAATATTCCCAGACTTAATTTTTTATATAAAACAAATAGAAATGAAAAAACTTTTACTATTAGTATGTGCAGCCGTTATGAGTCTTTCGGCTTCAGCACAGGCCGGTGATAAAGCACTTGGTGCACAGTTTGTATTCGGGTCACAGACTAATAACATCGGATTTGGCGTTAAAGGTCAGTACTACGTCACTGATCATCTTAGAGGTGAGGCTTCTTTTGACTATTTCTTTAAGAACAAGGGCTTGACAATGTGGGATATCAATGCAAATGCTCACTATCTTATTAATGTAGCTGATAAGTTCAATGTTTATCCTCTTGCAGGTGTTGGCTATACAAACTGGTCATATCGTAATGATGTACTTGTTAAAAACGAACAGAATGGTTCAATTGATAAGGTCGAGGTTAAGGGCACAGATGGTCGTATTGCCATAAACCTTGGTGGTGGTGTAGAGTATGCTGTTACTGATAACATCATCCTAAATGCTGAGATGAAGTATCAGATTATCAGCAATTACAACCAGTTGGTACTTGGTGTAGGTGTAGCTTACAAGTTCTAAATATTTAGCCTAATCGAGCATTAGATACCGAACAGATTTTATGGTATAAAAGCTGTCAAGAGACAATACGGATTAGTTGGTCCAAGATAGTCTAATGTCCGATTTTCGTTTATGTTAGGTTCTAAAGACTTTATGTCGTACGAAAGCCGTTTGGCCATGTCCGATAGCAGTCTTTAGAACCTAACTCGTTTATATCCCCTCGATCTGTTGTTGTCTACATAGAGTGTAGCTTATTTATTTAGCATCAAGTGCTGAAAAGAAATCAATATCACTTTCTTCTTGTCATTCTTCAAGCCTTCTGTTAATGTGTCCAGTACATTCACAGACACATCATGGCATCTTCACGTGAAAAGTCTAAGTATATTCCTACCATTTGAAAGAAACTTAGGAAAGTTGGTTTACAGTTTGCTGTCATATCTGTCATACCATTTTTACTTATTACCATCTGGTATTTAATGCTTTACGAGAAATGTTAAATATGACAGCAAATGAATTTAAAACTAAATTAGGGGTTTATGTTGTGTTTGCCTTTGTAGTCTTCTCTCCATTTCCGCATGTTATCTGTTTACGCAAATGACTATATAAAGACCACATGAGTTTACTACAAGCTATAATAATAGTCCTTAATTTTGGCAGCCATCAATTTTCTTCTGGCAATAAGAAAATCAGGATAATCAGAGTAGTCCATATCCACGATTTGTTCGGGTATGCAGTTCTCTGCCATGTTAGTCTTTAGACAATTTAGATCTGTTATATTACCGTAGCGAGCATTACCTTCTTCACATTGTTTTATTGCATTGGTGAAATATACATTCGGAGCAGCATCAGAAATGTCTTTATTTACTTGTGTATCAAGATAAGTGAAGTTGGCTATCTGATTGTATTGTATCTTCTCATTATAGCCATTATTGCGCAGATATTGTTTAGGGAATATATGGTGGACATCGCCTATCAAAGTGATTAAATACCCCACTTTAGTTCCGTTACAAAATAAAGCATTATTACCTTTGTATATCTGTGCTGCAAGAAACACATTGAAGAATGGACTGTTAATGATTTGTGTTTCGAGCAGTTGCACCAATCGGACATTCCAGAATGTATCGGAAAGATTGGCTTCTTCCACTTCTTGGAAGAAGGGTAAGAACCCTTTCTCACGAATACGTTTAATATCAAAGTCCATTTGTGTCTCCGGAGAACCAGTATATCTACTTGTTAATGTCGACATAACAAACCATTTTGCTACGTAATGCTTTATCTGGCTCCTTTCAATTGTAGTATCATTATTCAATAACAAGTACAATGTATAGGCAAAGTCCAACGTCATTTGAGAGTTAATCAGCTTGTTAGAGATAAAGCCTGCAGCTTTCATACCAAGTATGAAATTTGAGAAAGTGTATTGGTTCATAAAATCCATAACCCCTTCGCTTAATTTGGTAAATGATTCTTCTGCTATTTGTGCTTTATATTCTCGTGTCTCAAAATCACGTCCACCAAGAAGACTTACGAGGTCTTTTAACTTTGCTCGACCAAACTTATACATAAACGCTATACGCAGGATGTCGTTATAATCAGGGTCGAAGATAGATGCTCTATCATCTTTCAACCATTTCAGTCTACTTGCGTATGATGTCTCCATAAATAACGTGTCTTGAGCCATTTCATTGTACCAATCGGGCTCTACTGCTAAATGTGAGAAATAGTCAATAGCCTTGCGTAATGCGTTACCACCATATTCTGTATTGGCGGCAATCTTTGACATCGCAAAATCGGCTTGGTTTAGTTTAGCGCCTTGACTATTAATACGAATAAAGATATCAGTTACTTCATCAATATTCAAGTCCTTGTTAAGTGTGATAACTCCAATCTGACGATTCTTGATATCCAACAGACGCATTAATATCCTATTCATTTGTGAACCGTTGACTTCTGGGTTTTGCTGACAATATTCGTTCACAAATGCCCATTGGTCAAAGTCTGGCTTGAATAAATTTGCGACATCAGCTATCCATCTCTTGTCCCTTAAAATCGCATTATCTTGCACTTTAAAGATTTCTTCTTCATTCTCTTCTGATGCTTGAGGATTAAATGCAATCTTAATTCTTCGTTTCTTGAAATCATTAGTTAAGACCTCAAGCCCAGCAATAGCTGTCATTAATGCCGTAACACGCTGCTGACCATCTATCATTATCTTCTTACCCAATGAAAGACTCCCATCTTTCAACTTCATATCAGGACTTTGCGAAATAATCAGATATCCAGTAGGATAACCTTTGTAAAGTGAGTCTATCAAGTCTCTAACCTGCCGAGGTTTCCATACGAATGGGCGTTGGATTTCTGGTATAGCAATCTCTCCAGACTTTATGTAACTTAAGATTTGATCGAGAGAAATGTTAGAAGCGTTATATTTTTCGGTCATGATTGTTTTATTGAAGCTGTTTATAGATGAAAATTAATTTTTAAGCTCACCTAAGTAAGCAAACTCTTGCTTATATCGTTCAACACGTTCATAATCCTTCTTCACAGGGTTAGGAATTCGAGAAAGGTCCATATTGTGAGTAAGGTCGTGCATCTTTACGGCAGTTGCAAGGGCATTCTCTTTTATACGATGAATATATGTTTCTCTGTTAGGTGCAAGATGATGATTGAGTAAATGTAAAGCATCGGTAAGTTCAAGCCTATCGGTATCAGACAAGGGAGTTCCTAATTTATCATCTAACAAGTTAAGCACTTCCTCAACGGAATAGGGAGTATCTTCACTTGCATCGTGCAGATAACCCACAACCTGCTCTTGCCATGTACTGCCCATTTGGGCAACAGCTGTAAGATGGCCAGTGAAATAATCAATCCCAGCCTTGTCCACCTGTCCTTTGTGTAACTCACGAGCTAACTCAGCAGCACATTGTACGATGTTCTCTTCCTTGTTGACTAACATAGTTAAAATTTAAGTTATATGTAATAGAATCTCTTCACTATCTACTATTCACAATACAAAGGTACATCTTTTTTGTGAATATATCAGTCCCATTAAGCAATAATAGAAAATAATTTATAGGTATGTTCTACGTGACATGCTACTGATAGCAATAATATATGACGAAATTGTACCAAGTAGTATTTTTCATGTGATGAGCAGATTAGAACAGTTGTGGAGATAAGAATTCCAAAGGGTTTGTGGTTGTCTGTATAGAAATTTTAAGCACACATTCTGCATCTGATAAAAATCTCCCCAACGAGTGCAATAGTTGAGTACCTCATCAATTATTTCGTCAGGTACAGAAGAGCAAGACAACTTGTGTTCATCATGTCCCTTTTGTCCTCCCCTGGATTCTTACCACTTGGCTTGCGGAGGCTTCTTGTTCTTCTGACAACCTCATCCTTCATACGCTCCTTGTTTGGGGAGTACTGCTGTTGTTAGAAGTTCTTATCAGAGTTTTCATACTTGGCCAAGCGTTCCCGTGATTTGTAAGTTCCATATCTTTCTTGCGAATTTGGAGGTTCAGGGCATTTATGTTACGGTTTAATTTGATAATCTCGGCATACTGCTGATTGACAGTTTCACGCAACAGTCGCATCTCTTCCGTTATGCCATGTAATACTTTAGAAATGTCCGTAACTTGCTCTTCCATAGATTTAAAGGTATAAATACTTTCTGAAATATGTAAAAACAAGCTTCTTTGTTGCCTTTTTATGAAGATTTTAGAGGAGAGAATACAGGATAGTCAATACCGCTGAATAGTTGTAATTAATGTTAAAAATGAAAAGTAACTTTAAAATATACAGGTAATTTATTAACATTTATTACCTTTGTCGAAATTCTTAATCTTTAAGCTTACTAAATAAGCTAAATTTTGAAACTAAAATTTTAATTTATTATATTAAAATGTTTAACAACATAAAAGTTACAAATAAAATAGGGACTGCAAATATTATTGTGCGTTTCTTAATTTTCCTTTTGTCATTTACATTCTTAACAAGTTGTAAAGATGGCAGTAGAATTAGTTGGAAAATTCAGAATTTTCCAACTAAAAAACCATCCCCTATATTAAAGGTTTATATTGAGAACTCTGGAAGTATGGATGGCTATATGTGTGAGGGCTCAGAATTAAAAGATGCAGTTTATGACTATATAAGTTCTTTGAATAGTTATGCTTCATCAACGAATCTTTTTTATATTAATTCCCAAGTTGTTCCATTCCATGAAGAAATACAAACATTTATCCGAGACCTTAACCCAACAAGTTTTCGAACTGTAAGTGGTAATCGTACGAATTCAGATCTTGCTGATATGCTTCAAAAGGTCATTGCAGGAACTGATAAGAATACTGTTTCTGTTTTTGTATCAGATTGTATTTTAGATGTACCACAGGGTGATGCTCGCGATTACTTTGTAAATAGACAGATTGATCTTAAGAATGCATTTCTGAAAAAGGTTGTTCATGATAAGAACTTTGGCGTTGAAATTTTACAGTTAGAATCACGCTTCAGTGGAAAATATTATGGCACAGATGGGGTTACACCTTTAAACAATGTAAAACGGCCTTATTATATGTGGGTAGTGGGTGATAAGAATATTCTTGCTTACCTAAATCGTCATATTTCACTTTCAAAGATAAAGCATGGTTATCTTAATATGGCATCCTTTACAACTCCATCAGAAGTATCATATGACTGTTTCAATCGCTACATGAAGGATGGTAAAAAAATAAATCAAAACAAAAAGCAAATGGAGCTAAAGAGCGATAGATCTGGAGATTTTGTTTTCGTTATTAAGGCTGATTTGTATCCAACACTTGTTGATGATAAGACCCTCACAAATACAGAAAATTTCAAAGTTAGTAATAATTTTGTTAAGGTTGATCATGTAGAGAAAATAGAAGACGAACTCTATTCACACCTTATTACTGTGAGTATAAGTGATCGTGCCAAGGCTTCTGGTGTAGTTATAGATTTAACTCCAGAGCAGCTACCTTCTTGGGTCAAGAAAAGTAATGATGATACTGGTTCAAACATAAAGACAAAACTTAGTAAGACATCTGGCATACAATACATCATTGGAGGAGTTTCCGATGCATATAATGAATATAAGAGTCGCACAAAAATAAAATTTACAATAACAAAGAATTAAAATTATGGGAGAATTTTTTGGAAGTATTTACACAGCATTATTTGAAGGGTTATTTGGAATAAACCTTGCTGATTATCTTTGGGGCGTAACTTCGCAAGACGGAGCCAACCTTTATATTGGTATTGGTCTCTGGATGTTTGGAGTTTCTTTATTAGTAGCTGTACTTTTCTATTATATTATCAACCACCCACGACTAAACACCTGGTGGGGATGGGGCATATTCATGATTATCAATGCTGCGGTAAATTTTTGTTTGGGAATATGGTGGACCCTCAGTGATTTATGGGCAGGTGATATGGAAGTATACGATAAAGAAACACGTCAAATGGTAACTTTTGTAACCGAAGGTGATTGCCTAAGTTTTGGTATAGCAAATGCCATATTATCTCTTTTTGCTTTTTTCATTATCTCAATGGCCATAAAATGGAAGAGCACAAATGTATCACAAGCACCTTTCAATAAATAAACAAATCTAACAAACATGTCAAAGTTATATATTTTTGGAATAGGCGGAACTGGGTCTCGTGTTCTTCGTTCACTAACAATGATGCTTTCGGCAGGTGTACGGCTGAAAAATGGGATAGATGAGATTGTCCCAATTATTATAGACCCTGATTGTCAGAATGGTGATTTGCTTCGAACTGTAGACTTAATGAACAACTACATGCACATTTCAGAGAACTTAACATTCTCTGAAGAAAACAAAAACACCTTCTTCAAGACACGTATCAATCGAATACTTCAGAACTTTACTTATACAATTAAAGATACTAATGATAGAAAGTTTAAGGAGTTTGTGAATGTTCCAAGTATGAACCGTGAAACACAAGCAATGATGAAGATGTTATTTTCTGAAAAGAACTTAGAGTCATCAATGGATGTCGGTTTTAAAGGAAATCCTAATATTGGTAGCGTAGTGCTAAATCAAATTGCTATGTCAGATGACTTTACGAACATAGCAAATTCCTTCTCTCAAGGTGACAGAATTTTCATTATTAGTTCTATATTTGGAGGAACAGGGGCAAGTGGTTTTCCACTTCTTCTAAAAACATTGCGTACAGAACAATCAATACCTAATCATTCTCTAATCAACAATGCTCTAATTGGTGCTGTTACAATACTACCTTATTTTAAGGTAAAGCAAGATAATGAAAGTGAGATTGACTCCTCTACATTTATATCAAAAACAAAATCGGCTTTAGCATATTACGAAAATAATATTGTCAAAAACGAAGAGATAAATGCACTGTACTATTTAGCAGATGAACCAAAAAAATCATATGACAATAACGAAGGTAAGGCTGCACAGCGAAATGATGCCCATTTAGTAGAATTTCTTGCTGCAACTGCAATTGTAGACTTCTGTAATAGTGATGTTACTACTGATGAGACCCGCAATAATGAGTTAGGTATAAAAGATATTAATGAGGAGAATTCTGCAACTATAACATTCTCTTCTTTCCATGATGGTCTAAAAGATATGCTTGCCGAGCCGCTTACACAATTGACTCTTACTGCTAATTGCTTTAATGATAAATTTAGTTATGTAAGTTCTTCAACACTAAGCGGTAATGGTAAATTAGGCTTATCAACAGACTTTTATAGATCTTCTTTTGTAAAGAATCTACAACAACATCTATATTATTATCGTGATTGGCTATCAGAACTAAAAAGTAACAAACGGTCGCTTGATCTTTTCAATCTGGAGTGTGGTGATAAGCCATTCACTGTTATGACAGATATAACGGAGAAACGTGTTATGAGTCTTAAGAGTAACTACGATCTCTTTTATGATGAGTTGAGTACTGTTGCAAAGAAAAAATGCCAATCAAGAAAGGCAGAGGATAAACTTCTTGAGATGTATTCTTTAGCTACAAAAGAGCTTTACGATAAGAAATTTAACATATAAACCTATTTTGACATGTCAAAAATATTTAGATTAGGAGCTGAAGGTTCACAGAATAATCGTGATTGGCAAGATAGCAGAGTCTATCCTTATAATCAAAATAATCGTCAGACAATAGAAGATCCAGATGGTGCTTCTGCACATAATGAAATAACTTCAATTCCATCACCTTTTGCTCGGATTGACCTCGTAAAGAATGCCTTTGCTCGAGTTTCAGAATCAAAAGACCTTGATGGTAACACTATCTTCCATAAGATGGTGAGTGACGCATTAGATATTGGTGAGATTTTTTTTAATTTTGACAAATTAAAAGATCAAATAGAAATTATCACTTGGGATGTCCAAAAAGAAATTGAAATTTTAAAACAATCTACACATAATGGACATCAGTATTTAGGAGATGCACTACAGAAATACCTACAAAGTGATGCAGAAACATATAACTTTGGAGAGTTACAGAATATTTATCTGCTCAATTATATTAATGGTCCACAACCTTTAAATATAATTGGTGCAACCTCTCCTGCTACACTTTTCTTTTCCAATGCCAATGACCTCAACTATGTGGGTAAAACCATACAGTTTGGAACTGATAAGCCTTTTGACAAGGAGTACAATCCTCTCTACAAACGTGACTTCGAATATGTGAAGTTTTGGTTCTATTTGCGCGAGACATTACCAGACTTTGCTATAAAGTTTCGCGAGTTAGATAATTATCTTGGAGAAACTTACGAACGCATTGTGGATAATCAAAAGCGAGCTGAGTTACGAGATATCGTGCAAAATATGCAAGGACTATCCCCTATATCAATAGATTCAACCAACCAAGTAGAAGTTTTAGGTGTTCCTCTACTTAAGAAGTCTGTAGAATTACAAGCAGGGGTTAGCCAATTCGAGATACGTTCTTCACGTTATACGAAGGAAGATAAGCCTTTGGTATTACCTGTGGAGAGAGGTATAACCTATAGTAATTTACTTTATACAACAGATAAGTGGGGTAAAGAAAATTACGCTGACTTTATAGATCATGAGCCAGACTTGTCTCTTCGCCATCTTCCTAAAGATGGAACGAAGCACCCATACCTTACTATAAGTGATTTCTTGGAGGATGCTATTATACGAGTCCCACATGGTTTGAATGATAGCTATTTTTTTGATGGAAACTTTAAGGAGGCTAATAGTAGTCGACTAAGTTACCTCTTACCCCTAAAGCCTCGTTTCTTTGAATTCTTCTCAGCAGATGAGTTAGTAAGTGGTATAGACGAGAAAACATCAATGCTTGAGATACGAGAGACAGGTAATGGAGTAAAAGTCATACTCCGCATTCCTATCATAGGAGATAATCGCGTAAGGTATGTCGAGTATTCAAGGCTTTATTTTGGAGGAAATGTCCAAGCAGACCCAGAGCGGAATGAAGGAGTAATATTAGATTTCCGCTTTACAGGTTTTATAATGCCTAATATACGCTTTGCTAATCCTGAAGAGGCTATCTATCGCGTTAGTTGTATCAGTGATTTCAAACTCAATTATACGCTACGCTTCTACGAGGGTTCACAACCAATAGAAGCTGAGATAGATTGTCGTAACAAAGATATTAGCGATAACTTAAAGCCAACAACCTATTCTATAGAAAAGAGAAACTTTGAGTATATACAGCTTGTAGATGATTACGACATGCATCGTGGAGTATTGTTGCCATTGTTCTCAAAACAATATAGTGGAAAGCAATTTAAAGTATCCATTGACCTTGGCACCTCTAATACACATTTAGAGTATATGGCTAATGGAGACTTAGAATCGAGAACCTTTAGTTACAATCCTGATGAACTTGTTACTCGTTTCTTCATACCTAAAGATGTTGTAGACGGAAAGATATATAATGATCTGGAACGTGAAGATGCTTTCTTGAATTATGACTATTTCCCATTATTGTTGGGTAAAGACAGTAATTCATGCTTCCCTACACGTACCGTACTTTCACATATCAGAGATATTGACTGGACAACGCATAAACGTCCTTTAGGTTTGATAAATATACCTTTTACATTCTACAGTTTTGAGGGAACAGGTTATAACGAACAGGAAGAAAATGTGAAGTGGGGAGAGGATAATAAGTTAGTAACTTCGTATATCGAATGTATGGCACTAATGATTAGAACTTTCCTTGTTTCTAAAGGGGCAAGTCTATCTAAAACAGAGCTTACATGGTTTTATCCTATCAGTATGCCTCCTGTTCGTGTCAATACGATAAGTGATGCATGGGACGATGTCGCAAATAAGTATTTTGGTATTAGCAAAACGAAACGTATGACAGAGTCATTGGCACCTATTCGTTTCTTCTTTACCAATAATGCTACAGCCACCAATCTGGTCAATATTGATATTGGTGGAGGTACAACCGATATCGCTTTTGCACAGGAACAGCATCTAAAATTTGTGACCTCATTTAAATTTGCTGCAAATGATCTCTATGAGAGTTCTCTTGACCAGAATCCTCATAATGGTATTATTGATACTTTTAAACCATTATACCATGATTTATTAAGTAGTGATGGGCGGCTCGGTAACTTAGTAGAAGTTTTGCAAAAGATGCACCGCCCTTCAAGTGTCGCATCATTCCTGTTCTCGTTAGCCAATAATAAAGAAGCAGAACAGATGAATGCAGACCTTATTGATTTCAGTAAGCGATTGAGAATGAATGAAAAAGGGTTTAAAATAGTATTCTTACTTTTTTATACTGGAATTATTTATCACATTGGACAAATCCTAAAGCTAAAAGATTTACCAATGCCTCGTCATATTAGTTTCAGTGGTAATGGAAGTAAAACCCTAAATATTATTTCCACACAGAAGGCAGACTTAACACGCTTTACACAAGCCATTTTCACTCTTCTTAATGTAAAAGGGTCAGATGGAAAGCTTGAGTTACTTGGACTTGAAAAGGATTCATCTCCGAAACTTGCAACTTGTAAGGGAGGACTACTTTGTGATTCTGAAGAAGATGATTATGATAAAGTTGTCAAACTACGTGCGGATGGGAAGGGATTCGTTGGAAATGACGACACTTATGAGTCTATTGATAGCGCCTATATAGACCAAGCAAAGAAAGCTGTGGAAGAATTCTTTGATTTCTTCTTCAACAAACTGGTTAAAGAGTTTGATGTTGAAGCTTACTTCGGAGTATCTCGTGATAATCTTAAACAAGCTCGTTCAGCGACCTTGAGCGATTTAGACACGTATATCAGAAGAGGAATAGCCTTATCCTGTGAGTCTTCAAATAAGGAAGAAAAGATTGCAGAAACACTATTCTTTTATCCTTTAAAGGGTGTTATAAACGTACTCTCTGCTAATATAGCAGAACAAAATTTACAATTAAAGAATAATAAATAGTAATGAAGAAAATAATATTTTTATTCCTATTATGCGCAACTATAAGTTGTGAGAAGCATTCTGACACTTCAAAACTTGATAGAAATGTTCCTTTTATTCCCAGAGTTGAAAACTTAGAGAACAGTAAAGCTGAAGATAAAGTCGAGGAAGAAGGTTCTTCATCTTTTCTTATGCTTTCATGTCTCCTACTAAGTGGATTGAGTCTTGTTGTCTCTATCACAGCTTTCGTAAGAACTGGGAAGAAAAAGAAGAAGGATGATAATATCGGTCATATGCCTAAACAAAAGGAGAATCATACAACTGACGAACTTCATAAAGAAATAACAAATCTTCAAATAAAGTTAAAACGGATTGAGGAAAAGATTCAGAATCCTGTTACTCCAACTCAGCCTTCACATGTAACCTCACCCATTATTCAACAGCCAAAACCAGAAAAGAAAAAGGAGGCTGAAGTAGAAGTTTTCTATTTGCCCACTGGCTCTGATGGTCGTTTCCGTGATAAACTAACATCACAAACAGGAGAAGCTATTTTCCGTGTTACTCAGAAGGATAAGGATCATATTACTTTTGAGCCTGTAAACTTCGAACGCATACGTACTATGGGTGGAAACAAAGACGCTGTTATAGAATTAGAAAGAGGAAGCTGTAGTTGGATGGAGGCAAAGGGTATGCAAAAAGTTACTCCTGGTACTCTACGTTATTCTTCAACATCTGAAGGAACCTCATTTTGGAAAGTAGAAACAAAAATAAAGCTAATATTAATAAAATAATTAATGTCATAAGATGGATATTATAGTTCCTGTCATAATTATAGGTATCGTTTCATTGCAGATATTCTTCTTTTTGAAGAATCTGCAAAGAATGAAAGAATTTAAAGATATTTTTAAAGAGGCTGACTCATGGAATATCTTGTATGACGAAGAAAGCCACTTTGTTAGCAGTATTGCAGGTAAAGGAAATGAGACTTTTCAAGCAATAAAGTTTTCTATTAATAAATACTTAAGAAGCCATACAGGTAGTGTCGTTGATTTTAACCTGTTAAAAGATGCTGTAGACCGACATTGTGACTCAGTAGAAGAAGATATAAACACTCAAACTCCGGTCCCTCTTTATTGCGGATTGGCAGGAACAATGATTGGTGTCATCATTGGATTATCATCACTTCTCTACACTAATAGTATTACCTCTCTTTTAGGAGGTAATAAAGCAAAGAACAACACAGAGATTGTTCAACAGACAAAGGATTCAGAAACTGAAGCCGACGAACATATTAGCCAAGCTGCAGATGGTGTAAACGACCTGTTGACGGGTGTAGCATGGGCTATGTTGGCGAGTATCCTTGGCATTGGTCTTACAACAGCTAATTCACTTTTCTTCAAGAAATATAAATTGGAAGAAGAAAGTGGAAAGAATGATTTCTATGCTTGGATGCAATCACAACTTCTACCAGAATTGCCATCTGACACATCTGATATTCTACAGAAATTGGTTAGTAACCTAAACCGATTTAATAACGTCTTCTCTAAGAACACGAAAGAATTAGGTTCTACACTTTCTGAGGTTAACCGCTCATACGAAATTCAAGCTGATATTATCGGCTACTTACAAGAGATGGATATAGAACGTGTGTCCGCTGCAAACATACTCGTACTAAAGGAACTGCAGGGATGTACAAATGAATTAAAAGAATTCCAGACCTATCTTAAAAGTGTACAAGGATACACTACAAGTATTCAAAAGTTTACTGAGCTATTTAACAGTGAAAGTGAGCGATTGCATGTCTTAGAGGATATAAAAACGGTTTTCCAAGGCAATAAAGACTTAATAGCAAAAGACTTAACTTCTTCTCAAGACTTGCTTAAGGAGTCTATGATACAAATGCGACGTGCAACGGAGGATACCGTAGAAGAGCTAAGAAAAGCCTTAACCAATGAGATGGATAACTTCGATAAATTAAATAAGCAGTTGGAGAGTAAGTTTACAGAGCAGCTCGAAAAGATGCCTAAGCTTTACGAAAGTCTTAACAGTATATCGAAGATTCCTTCTAAGCTTGAAGACTTAGCACAACAGCTTATCAAAGGAAATGAAAGGACTGCCTCTGCGCTTGAGTACAAGATGGACTCCTTCCTTTCTGAAATCAGTCAGCATACAAATACCGAAACAAGTTATCACCCTTCGAAAAGAATGCCTCTTTGGCAGAAAATGGCTATTGGAACAACCTTGTTTATCGTTTGTTTCTCTGGACTGTTTACAAGTTTTATGGTTTACAAAACCTATGAACTGCAGAATGTAGGTATGCAAATGAAAAATAGTGCTCCAGCCCCTTCTGAGTCTACTTTAGATACTCTTTTAGATTCTCTTAATGCTGATAGTACTGCCGCTGTTAGAACTTTACAATAAATAAAGAACGAAATGCTAAAAAAAAAGGAGTCCTTCTTTTGGACAAGCTATTCTGACCTCATGACAAGTCTTTTCTTCATCATGATGGTGCTTTTTATTCTTGTAATGGTATTACTTTACAAGCGAATGGAAGTAACAGAAAACAAGTTAGAAGAAATAAAACGTGTAGAGCAATCTACACGTGAACTGAATAAAAAGGATGGATACTTTGAGTACAATGAGAAATATGAGAAATATGTTCTACGTATTGATATATTCTTTCCTGAATTGCAAACTAACTTTGCCTATCTTACTCCAGGATGTAAGGATAGCTTAGACCGAGCTGGAGATGAAGTTGTTGCTTTCCTAAAAAGACATCAGGACACTAAATATTTATTGATTGTAGAAGGACAGGCTTCAAGAAATTCTCCTAAGTGGATGGACCGAAATTATAGTTTAAGTTTCGAAAGAGCTAAGAACTTGATGAAGTTTTGGTTACATGAGAAGGGTAAAACCTTTGGTAATAACTGTGAAGTTCAGATAACTGGTAGTGGAGATGGAAGGCTCAATGTTCATTCAATGCGCCATCCTATCAATGAAAAAAATCAACGTTTCTTGATTCATATTATCCCTAAGAATATCTTCAAAGAATGAAAAAACAAATGTATTTTTTTAGGAAGTTCTATTTAGTAATACCACTTCTTCTCTTTGCCTCTTGTGCTCATCGCTCTGGGCATGGAAAAAGATTAGCTGATGAAAATAGATATAAGATTCAGCAAAATGCCAATGTGAAGAAGATACAACAAGATATTGACCCTAATACTATTATTAGGGATCAACCAAATAGAAGAATTTCACAGCGTCATCATCGTATGGATGGGGCTGAGATTTTTAAAAGATTTAATGAAGCTGTCTTTATGGTGGTAACCTCCGATGGTGAGGATGTATATCAAGGTTCTGGCTTTTTTATTGGGGAAGATGGTTTAGCTGTTAGCAATTACCATGTATTTCAAAATACAGGAATAGGGCTTGAAGCTATAAAACTTGCAGGAGATAATCATATATACAAGGTAAGCCATATTTATGTTAAGGATGAAGAGCATGACTTTATTCTCTTTCGCGTAGCTTGTAAGAATAGGATTTATCTCCCCATAGCGGAAGAACAACCACAAGTCGGAGACAAAGTCTTTGCCATAGGAAGTCCACGTGGATTAGAAAACACTTTCTCTTCTGGTGAGGTTTCCCAATGGCGTGATCAATATCTTATGCAAATAAGTGCACTTATTGACCATGGTAGTAGTGGAGGTGCTTTAGTTAATGAGTATGGGGAGGTAGTAGGTATAACCTCAGGAACTTTTGTAGAAGGCTCGCAAGCTAACTTAAATTATGCTTGGAGTATCGATGTTATAAAGCCTTATTTATAAGATTACACATCACGGAAGTTTCTCGCATGCATTTAAAGGGTTTCGTAAAGCATAAAGGTATAACGTAAGTATCCAGAATTAGCCAACTTTGCTTATTATAGTAGAGTTGCTAACTATGTGCAAAAAACAGCTTCTTCCGAAATATGGGGTGATAAACTAAAAGTCTTATATAATAAGGCACACAGAGTTGCAGAGGGGAAGGAAGCAAAGGCAATGTCACGGAGGTGTCGATGGTACAAAGAGCGACGGAGGTGTAGCGTACAGATTCCTGATAACTCTTTTGGATAAACGCTTTGTGTATAAATTGCTAATGGGCTTGGCAAACTATCTCCGTTGCTCCACCCACCGACAGTACCTTCATGTCTACCAGTGCTTTGTTTTGATATCCTTCCGTACTCTCCTTCACTCTGTGTGACATTTCATCAGCGACCTAAGCTTAGACGAATCATTCTCACTCCCAAATTCTGAAGCTTCATCAATATCACTTTCTTCTTGTCCATCTTTAAGCCTTCTATTAATGTGTCCATTACATTCACATACACATCATGGTATCTTTGCTTGACAAATCTAAGTACATTCCCGTCGTATAAAAGAAACTTAGGAAAGTTGGTTTGCAGTTTCCTGTCATATCTGTCATGCTCTTTTCACTTACTTTCATTTGGTACTTAACGCTTTACGAGAAATGTTAAATATGACAGCAAATGAATTTAAAACTTAATTGGGGATTTATGTAGTGTTAGTCTTTGTATTCTTTTGATGCGATATACCTTTCGGACATGACAGTCCTATTTAAGTAAGTTTATAGATGGAACTGTTTTGAGTTTACGTAAGTAAGCAGATTCTCTCTGGTATTGTTTAATGCTTTTGTTATCCTTCATTGTGGTGTAAGGAATACGAGAAAGGTCTATGTTATGAGTAAGGTCTTGCAGTTTTACGGCAGTTGCAAGGATGTTATTTTTAAGCCATTAGAATTCTCTCGCCCTTTTCATATATTTATGACGTAAGCTCGTTCATTGTAAAGATATAGCTTCTTTTGCTGAAAAAGATACTATTTTGTATCTTTGCAACTGATTATGACTACATGATAAGATGAAGAAAGAAGAAGATAAACTGAGTACGCCAAAGGAGAAACGCACTTTCGCAGATTACTTGCTGAAACCGATAGAAGTAAACTCACTTTTCTTTGTGTTTATGTTGTTGGTTGGTGTTATCATGAATGTAAGTCATCGCAACCCTTTTGGTTATTTGGAATTGTTGGCAGATGTATATGTTGTCAGCTTTCTGTTAAGCCTTTGCCCCAAGATATTACATCGAGGGTTACAGATAATATTATGCAGTATCACGTATAGCATAGCCTTTATCGATGCTTGTTGCAAAACACTTTTCGGTACACCAATTACACCAACAATGCTGCTTTTGGCACAAGAAACGACAGGCAGAGAATCCGAAGAGTTTTTCTCACAATATATTAAGCCCGAACTCTTATTCTCAACAGCAGGAGTAATCGTATTGATTGCATTGTTTCATATTGTTATGGCTGTAAGGAGGCAGACGTTTCGTAGTTCATTCTTTAAGCAACCTGTCATTGCATCAACTTTGACCGTCACCCTCTTGGTAGGCATAACGTTAAGTGTTTACGATAAAACGCAATTATATACAGCACGAAACTTGTCAGAACTTGAAGTAGCAGTAGTGAACGGCTTTGCACATATTTATCACCCTGTTGAGCGTGTTGCGTATGGACTTTATTCTAATCATTTAATAGCAAAACAGGTTGACGGAGTGATAAAAGCAAATAGGGAGATAAAGATAGACTCATGTGCAACGACATCGCCAATCATTGTTCTCGTGGTGGGTGAGAGTGCTAATCGTCATCATTCGCAACTATATGGCTATCCCTTACCAACAACACCCCGACAATTTGCCTTGAAGAATGGAAAAGACTCTTTAGCAGTATTTGCTGATGTTGTGTCGCCATGGAATCTTACAAGTAGAGTGTTCAAGCAGATATTCTCTTTACAGTCAGTTGGAGAGAAAGGCGATTGGAGCGATTATGCACTCTTCCCAGCAGTATTCAAGAAAGCAGGTTATCATGTCAGTTTCTTGTCTAATCAGTTCCCGTATGGGATAAACTATGCGCCCGATTGGACGAACAACCTCACGGGAGGTTTTTTTCTTAATCATCCACAATTGAACAAACAGATGTTTGATTATCGGAATACCGAGATTCATTCATTCGATGATGAGCTACTAAACGATTATAAACATATCAATGTAAAAGACAAGAAGCCTCAACTGATTATTTTTCATCTATTAGGTCAGCATTTTCAATATACAATGCGCTGTAAAGACGAAATGAAGAAGTTCGGAATAAAGGATTATCCACGAAGAGACTTGACGGATGATGAAAAGCAGACGATAGCTGATTATGACAATGCCACGCTTTATAATGATATTGTGTTGAGTAAGATTGTGGAGCTATTCAGACAGCAGGATGCTATTGTCATTTATCTGTCTGATCATGGAGAGGATTGTTATGGCAAAGATGCACAAATGGCTGGTAGACTGACTGAGACAGAACAAATCGATATCAAAAAATATCACGAAGAGTTTGAGATACCCTTCTGGATATGGTGCTCACCAGCTTATAGGCAAAAGCATCACAAAATATTTATTGAAATGTTGAAAGCTCAGAACAATAAGTTTATGACGGACGACCTTCCACACCTTCTCTTCTATCTTGCTGGAATAAAAACAAAAGATTATCAGAGAGAGAGGAACCTAATCTCCCCGCACTTCAATAATGCTCGTCACCGCCTTGTATTGCAGAACATTGACTACGATCGAGCCTTAATGAGATAATTCAGTGTGGTCAGCGAAACTTATGATAATTACAAATCAATATGTATGGCGTAAATTATAGCGCTATCCTATATCCTGTTTCATATTGCTGAAACTCTATTTTCACTCTGATGAAACTTGAGTTTCATGTGTCTGAAACTTGAGTTTCATAATGATGAAACAGCTGATACTGACCGATGGGACTGGTCTGTGAAGATATCTCTTATCTCCTTTTGCTCACTTTCAGTCAGTACACGTTCTTTTCGTTTAATTCGATAATAGGCTGTGCGCCCAAAGGTGTAGATAAGATTCTGGCGGATATCACTTAAATCAGCCACCCGCACATTGTCATATATTCGTGATATTCCCCATGCAAAACGTTCCTTGCTGTTAGGGTCGAAGAACGGACAAGGCTTCTTATCCGCAATCACATTCGTGTTCACCATCATATACTGCTCCCGTCCACCTGTTTCAAGCATCGTGTAGGCAGTATGATGCAAACACTGGCTGGCTTTCTCGCAATGAGTGCCAGCACAGTGTGTGTAGTCGTAGGGTAATTGGTTGTATTGTTCAAGGGTCATTGTCCGTCTTGTGCTGTTTCACCTTCTGTACCTTCATACTTCAATTCTTTACTATAATTCCAGAAATAGTAGATTTCTTTTTCATTTCTATCTTTATGTGACACATGAAAGAATTTCTGAAAGAATTCCTTAAGTCTTTCTATTAAACAAAAAAATATCTTCTTTTCCTTTCCATTTGAACTACCATCTTTAGGTAGTTTGGCGACCGCAAGTTCAACATAGAACTGCAATCCCAAGTGCTGGTGTAGCTTAATAATCTATACCTGAAAACACCGAGGGGTTTGGGGGCGAGAAGCCCCCATGA